>POVV01000370.1_pt1 | contig 30921 bp, 26 predicted proteins | sample 1560271 | NCBI WGS metagenome assembly POVV01 (sample SAMN08337232, study PRJNA429181) | Bioreactor metagenome, whole genome shotgun sequencing project. | biome: cows' rumen and soil; feature: anaerobic; isolation source: anaerobic chemostat enrichment culture, galacturonate as sole carbon... | reverse complement strand
CCGTAAAATGCCATCGATTATGTATAAAGACAGACGAATCGGATATAAAGAATTCGACAGGGCTTAAGAACTCACCCGGCCCTTGGCCTTGCGGCAGCATCTTATTTACAAAACGCTCTTTGCTAAGACTGTAGCAGTACAAAAGGCTATCGCCATTAAAATCGCTGACATAAAGGATATCCCCCCTCTTCTTTATATCCATTGGGATGGAGATAATGGCTTCGGTGAAAATGGTAGATTGGGCTGTGCTACTCTCACTAAATGATACTCTTTTCTGTGATTCGCTACAACCGACCAGTAGCAGTGTCAAGGCTAATAGTTGAATTTTCATATATTTCTTATTATTAACCTGCCATGAAGAAAATCATGACAGGTTAAAGTGACTAATTAATTTTTTCCCCAAACATTTCCTTGCCCCATATAGCACATATAAGGGCCACCCTTACATTTACTTCCTGGATTGGGACTACCGGGATACTCACCATCAGCCAATGCTTCCACATTTGCCAATGCCAAATCCGATAAAGTTACTGTTCTCTGTGATTGATATATATTATAGCCTGCAAACGTTGCAACTACAGCGACTATCAGGGTCGCAAAAAATTTCTTGCTCATAATTTAGTTTTGTTTATGAGATAAATAATTATTTAATTATTAGTTCGTGACTCTCTTTCGGGAAGCCACTTGTTCCGTAGAAAAAGAAAATGCTACATTCGCTCGTTCTAAGTCTTAAAATAATTACCTTTGTATTTGAGAAACCTCCTTTCTTTTGGTTTTTCGGGAGTGGACGATCTTCTGTTTTAGACCGACATAGATCGCTCCACTCTTTATATATATCTTAGCCATCATTGGTATTTAACCAAACGATATCCACCAAAAACGGCATATACTTTTGAATGATTAATAGAACAGTCAACCGAACCGGTAGAAACACAACGTATGTTTTCAGAACTTTCTCCGGAAGCCAGCGCTTCCACATTTTCGAGTATCAAACTATTAAGTTCAATCCGAACAGAAGAGGACATATCAATGGCAATTGCCACTATTCCTATGAAAAAGAGATAAATGGTTTGTCTCATCGTGTTATTGTATTTAATTTAAAAGCTTTGCAACAAAGATACCCGCACAGACCTTTACTACCAAATAAAATGGCTGACAAACACTGACAAATAGAGTTTTATGCAAAAATAGCCCATTCCATCGAAGATGTTTTTTCAAAATCAAGAACTTTTTTCAAGCTATTGATAACGTCACATAGCGTCACAAAGTCTTATTGCAGTATTCAATCGTTCGATTTAACTAATTTAATACGTCGAAAAACAGAGTTTATCATCGCTAAAGTTGAGATTCTTAGCGAAGCTCGTACTCAAATATAAGCCATCTTCGCGAATGAAGAGTTCAAATTGACACTACTCCAATGCAATGATCGGGTGCAGCCATAACACAATAAAAGGTAGTATCCGTTTCATCAACACAGAAGCACTGTACCTGAGTGTCTATTACGGAAACAGCAATACCACGTGCCCCTAGTTCGGCATCCTGATTATCGCTTTCGACATAAACACCATCGGGAGTGGATTCGAATAGATCATGATAGGGTGCCAATAGTAGCCATTTGTGGAGCGTTAAGGTGTCGGGCGCATAGTCCCAAAGTTCAAGCAGATTGCTTGTAGCACACGCCAAACGTTTGCGGCCGGTATGGTAGCCGAACTGCGATTAATGAACATGACTTTAGCCGTATTGGGTACGGCTTCTTCACTTTGATAGTTCGGGAAGCTACCACATTTAGATATAACGCTGCCCTTGTTGTCTAATATCAGGAATCTACAGTCGTCAAAAACACCCGAGACTACAAAACGCGATTCGCTCAGCGGGTAGATTCTATCAAAATTCATGGGCAGATGTATCAATTCTCCTTGTGGCCGAATGGAAAAGTCATTTGCATTGAACGTATAGTTTTGTGCCGTAAAATGCCATCGATTATGTTAAAGACAGACGAATCGGATATAAAGAATTCGACAGGGCTTAAAAGCTTACCCAGCCCTTGGCTTTACGACAGTATCTTATCTACAAAACGCTCTTTGCTAAGGCTGTAGCAGCACAAAAGGCCATCGCCATTAAAACCTCTGATGTACAAGAGATCCCCCCCTCTTCTTTATGTCCATTGGGATGGAGATAATGGCTTCGGTGAAAATGGTAGATTTGGCTGTGCTACTCTCACTAAATGATACTCTTTTCTGTGATTCGCTACAACCGACCAGTAACAGTGTCGAGGTTAATATAAAAGGGAGCAAATTTTAGGAAGTTGCTTTGCCATAACTTTATGTATTAAAATACACTTCAACAAAGATAACAGCATGAGCCTATTTCCTCAAATAAGATGGATAAAGGAAGCTGAAAAAGAGATATTTATGCAAAAAGCCCATTCCATCGGGAGTGCACTCTTTATAAGAGAATCAATGCATAACCGTTGGGAGATATCCTCTCTACATGAATGACCGGGATAAGCACTTTCCGCATTCGGCTGAGGACTTGATACAACCTATCGGGAGTACCCGACTGATTGGGCCACAATAGCGTCATTAATTCATCATTCGTCAATTGATAATCAGTTGCATTTAAAAAAGCCTCAAAGAGAAAACCTATTTGTTTTGTTAAATGCCTTTGCTCTACACCTACAAACAAGATTCTTTGTACTCCATCATAAAAAACATCATCTTTGAATCCATAGATTCTTTTTCCCGCTTCGGGGATATCCGTCGGGTAGCGGGCATTTATACTAAGCTCGGTAGAGCGACAGAACAACAGAAACACGCGATCGGCCAAAAGCAACAAAATAGCACAAAGCCCTAAACAGAGCAATATACGCACACCTACATACCGACCGATGAGCGTCCGGAAAGAAAAATGAATAAAAGCGGTTATCTCTGTTTCGCATCCATAGCCTATATAACAGAGAAATAGCGGAGAAGCCGTAAGTGGCCAATCGGCATAGTTGCTCGTTTGCAGAGGCACTTCGTGCTTGTTTTCGTCGGTAAAAACAATCTTCAATGCGGTTTTACCCTTTAAATGCAGCTTCGTTAAGGTTTGCTGCCAGGTACGATTTAGCGAATCGGGAATAATCGGTGTTTTCTCTAAAGCGATAGAATGCAAAACACGCATATCGGCAGACTTCGTTATATTGCGAGCATGCTTCTCGGGCGTAATGGAGTACTCCACTCTATTCGTTCCTTTTTGTACAGAAACGATTTCGGGTATCTGTTCGACCTTATCGGGACTTATGCGGCTATGTATATCAATAGTTCCTATTTCTGTATGCCTCTTGACCAACTCCTGTTCGAGTGCTTGATCAAACGCAACCTTTGCACGGTCATTGAGTTCTACCATCCCGGTATGATAGAAAAATACAGCCCAGCAGACAAAAGCGACTATCGCAGTCATCAGCATTGAAATCCTTATTGTACGTTTGTGTTTCATTATCTGTCTGTTTATATATGTGTGTCTATACGTACCGTTCAACCCATATTCAATCGGTATCATAATTAAAATGCTGCTTTTCGTCGTAATACGAAAACAGCTGTTCTTCCTTGCCCCGAGTTAAGTTTTTAAGCCAGAAAACAGCATGCCGGGGAGCATTATCATAAATCAGTTCGGCACTATCTGCACGTTGGCAACCCAGTGACTTCCAACCTTCGCTCGAAAAGTAAAACAGTTCATAACGATCGCCGACACGAATAAAATTATCATCATTGCGAGGAACATACGAAATACGCTCAATGCACTTAGCTACACCCAAATCAAGCCCAATCCATCCTTGGGTTTTGGCACTCGAAAAATAGGTAAGCGGATTATCGTCTATAGCATGAATGGCTGCACAATCAGTATTGTTATAAGCAGCCGTATGGAAAAGCTTACCTGGCAGTTTATGCCCGTCGCCCCCTTTTTCGTACCAGCACATTTCGGCAATATCGGCAGGATAGCGTTTGTCCGAAAGATATCGTACATAGCGGTACTTCTTAGCTGACTGAATAGAGACCTCATTAAAAACCTTATTCACACCGTCTCCCAACTGATATAGCAACTCCGCATCGCTGAAGTCTGAACGATTAGCTCCCTCGAAGCGGCCATAGGCCATGCGCTTCATAAAGGTTTTGACATTTTTCGTCAAGGGATATTTGCGCGTAAGGGTTATGCGAGAGGCTGGCCCATCGGGGCGGTAATAAACAACATTGCCCGTTCCTTTATCGATTTTAAAAGGATATCCGGCCGTAGTAAGTCGGTCGCCTTTGCTATACAGAGCCATATAGATAAGTCCGGGTTCAATATCGCGAAAAACGGCTGTTCCGTTGAGATACTCTCCTCCACCAATGGGCTTCCAACCATGATCCGTAAAGATGGCCAACCAAACAGGGCGTTGATCTCCGTCCTCTACAAATTCACAAGCTACATTTGCCTGATTGGACGGGAAATATTGGGCTGATACATCTTTGAGATAATGATGCCAAGAAGTTTGTTGCAGCCCATAACAAAGCCGATAGGCTTTTCCTTTTTTACGCATCAGGTTTTTGCCACGTATGGGGGTATGCTCGTCGAAAGAGAATGAGGTCGTTACCCCGGTAGTATCTAAAACAGCGTTCCAAGCATGATAATAGGCCAGCTCGGGCGAGTACAGATAAATATCGGTAGATACGGGAATGCCGACAGAGCGCATCACATAGACCGTATAATCGCATAGATCGTTGCAGCTGCCCACGCGCTTATCAACCAGAAAAGGAGCGGATACATGAGGGCCATTGAAACCGGAGAAGTAACTCCACCCTTTCCTTATCAGGTAGGTGTTCATTGCATCGCAGGCCGATACTACGTCGGTACCCGTATACAAAGAGTCGAGCACAGGAGTGAAGCGTTCGTACAACTCTTTCTTCCAATGGGTAAGCGGCTCGTTGCTGACACGATAGGGCAAGAGGAACTCACAAAAATCGTCGAAAGAAACGTATTTACCCCAAGGGCGTTGCTCCCAGACTTTAAAGGAATAGTCGATGTTCTCAATGAGATAGGTGGCCGTAATAACCTTGGCGTCAAACTCTTGCTCTAATTGTTTGCAAGAGAATTGCTTAAGGCAGGCAAAACGGTGCTCATCATACCGCGAAGAATCGGCATATTGAGCCAATGCGATATACATCGAGTCTAAGAGACTGCCTTTATAAGTGTAATAAGCAGGCATGTTTTCGATAAGAAATTTCGCCGCCAGAAGTTTTAAGGAGTCGTTTTTATAATGCTCAAGCACTTTTTCAAGTTCTGCTCGATTATCACCGGCAAAGTCAAGAGCGTTTTCTAATCGTTCGTCCACCGAAGGGCGACAGGCGGATAAGAGCATTATTCCTAAAAAAAGGAATCGAATCATTCTTTTCATAAAAGCAGAGATTAGTGTTCACTGATATAAGAAAAGGGGTGAAGGCAGTCCTCATATACGAGAAACCACCATTCACTCCCTCCAGTTTGTGTTTATATTTGCTAAAGTCAGTCAAAGTAGAACTGTATGATCGGTTGATCATTATTTACATCGGTAGCTGTGATGCGTTGCTTATCTTCGTCCACATCAATACCATATATATATCGGTCTAACGTATACTTACAGATAGGTTCGCCTTGTAAACTAAAAACGTAAATGTATTGACCACCGTCGACAATTGCTTCTTTTTGCTGAGCGATCTCTTTGAACGTACGTCCATGAAAAACAGCATAAATAGCACGATTGGTAACCTTTACATCGCTAAACCCCATAATACCGGTAGGCACACCATAGCCATCGGCTATTTTAAACTCGGGTTCGCCGTTAGGACCGACACAAACAACGTGCGTACTATCCTTCAGGTTGTAAATCTCGAGCACTTCGCCCAACTGAGTAACGGCAGCCAAAACACCATTACCGGGGTTGTAATCGACAAAGCTACGCCATGCCTGAGCCAATGCCGGACGGGCTTTAGAAAAAGCCTCATCATTGGTTGTAGGGATGGTACCGCTCTTACCAACGAGACGCCCCCTTTGGTTAACCTTACAAAAGCGAGTTTCGCCCGAATAATCGGGAATAACAAAGGTAGATTCATCGAGCTGCACAAAATCGAGCGCACGAAGCAAACTCTTGTCCAGCGATACAACCTCATTAAGAAGAAGTGAATCGCCGGACGAAGAGAAAACAAACCTATCTAGTTCACCTTTATTTGCATCTAATAACCATACGGAGCCATCCGCACCATACCGCACATTTTCTACCGATAGCACCTCTTCGGGAGAATCGCCACGCTTTCCAAACGAATTTAAATAGGTAAACTCTGGGTATTGAAAAACATGACAATAGTGATCTGCTCCATGCAAATCGAGCACAATCGCTTTATCACCCTCTATTCGTACCCGAAACGGATAACGGAATAAGGCTGTATCAACTTCAAGCGTCTGCGCATACAGCTTCTTTTCGCGAGGAAAAGAGCTGTATACAGTTTCATTGTCTTTATGAGAAGAAACACAAGACGCTAAAAGCAAGAGTATAAGGATTGGGTATATCTTCATTTATAATATATGCTTAAACTGACTGTCAATAATAGAATAATACCTTGACATGAGTGTCGGGACAATCAACAGAGCCACTACCCATGCAATATGCACTACCTCCATTTTCGCCATTTGCTAAAGCCTCTACATTCATTAACGCTAAAGCACTCAAAGCACTTTCTTTATCCTGTAATGCATAAGAATAAATAGAAAATGCAGCACAAATCACTACGCATAAGAAAATAACTTTTGTCTTCATAATAATAATTTATTTAAGTTTGTTGAGGGCAAATATATTGTAAAGAGTTCAATTAAAAAAAGTATTTACGTCACAAGATACGTCACAAAATAAAAAAAGCGTCACAAAATACGTCACAAAGCCAAATAGTGATGATAATATGTCTTGGTCTAGGTTTCATGGGCAAAGAAATTGTATTTTAAGATATTATTTGTACTTTTGCGAGAGTCAAATAACTTATTGAGCACTCCCCCTATGAAAGGTTACAAAAAGCATATACCTTGTATTGTCTCTGTCATCGCCTTACTAGCGATAGGGATTGTTGTTGCATGTAAGCTCAATACAAACATGCAAAAAACGAAGGAGGCAATGAATGCAAACATTAACAATTTATTAGAAGAAGCTGTCATAGGCAATGCACACCTAAAAACCAAAGAATCATATATATCTGGAATTGATCAGCGTCCGGGGTACATAGGGAAAGTTGAAACACGTATTTTTCGATCAGTAGATACCACATTTACTTATCAATATAAAGTAGTAGATGCTCCAACCACCTTACTACAAATGCAACAAACCTTTTTATTATTGACAGATAGTCTAAAGTGCGAGCATATTCAGGAGTTGTTTGATAGTCTTTTACGCATTAGACACATAAAAGCCAACAGCATTATCCGCATTACAGCATCGGGATATTTGAAGCAATGTACACTACAAACTGCTGATACAGCTTCAATGCCGATCCACGGCCGTAGTAACTACATAATGGATACCGGTTTAGAAAAAATTGAGTATACGGCCTATGTGCACTATCCGTTTGCTACACTGTGGAACACGATCTCGAAAACAGAACTTTATTATGGCATACTGCTGGCATGCATCATCTGTTTCGCCCTATTAACCTATAAAATACACCAAAGAATAGCAATAAAGAGGTTATTAGCGGCTACCCCTATCATGAAAATAAACAATAATTACCGAGAGACGGAGTACCCGGTGATAGAGGATGAATACGTGAGATATAACAGTAAATGTGTTCGGTTCACTCGGCAACCGTTGCAAATAATACAGCTATTCTTAAAGGCAGAGCAGTATCGGATCAAGAAAAACGAGATTAAAGAACTATGGCCAAATTCTGTAAATCAACTAAGTAACATGACAACAGCCATAAACAGAGTAAACAAACTTCTTGGAGAAATAGATTGCCCCTATAACATCATTACAGACGCGACCGACAAAGAGTATTACGTGCTATCAAAGAGTACGTAGTTAATCGACCAATAACTAGTATATCAATGCATGATAAAGTACGTACTCTTGGTATACAAGAGTACGTACTTTTGAAACGCTCGTCGATCGAATCATTAAATGTACAATAATTTTACCATCAAACGATTAGATCATATGCAATAGAAAAGTATTTATCTAAAAAGCTTTTCGATTTCGTCCTCCTTAATGGTGGTTAGCACTACTTTGCCATCAGGGGTATAGTTGGGAGCACTACATGCAAAAAGATCGTCGACCAAACGGTTCATCTCTTCGTTCGAAAGTACCTGACCATAAACGATAGCAGCAGCACGAGCCAACGTGAGAGCCAGAATCTGCTGAATCTCATCTTTCACATCATTACCTTTTTCCATGGCTGTATGTAGCATGTTGCGCACTAGCTCCACAGGATTGAGACCTTCGACACCCGAAGGAATACCATTGATGGCATAGCTACCACCACCTAAGTTGCTAAGATCGAAGCCCACGGCAACCAACTCGTCCATCACACCTTCTAAAACGGTAGCTTCGGAGGCGGGCAGTTGCAAAATCTCCGGAAAAAGAACACCTTGCGATACACCTTGCTTCTGACGAATTTGAGCCATGTAGCGATCGAACAATACGCGGATATGAGCACGGTGTTGATCGATAAGCATCAAGCCCGATTTGACCGAGGTAAGAATAAACCGACCCTTAAACTGTAGATGCTGTCCGCTCTTCTCAACCACTGGCTCGGCGGTATAAAAAGTAGCCACAGGAGAAGCTTCTTGCTCTACCATCGGCTCGAAAGCAGCTTCAAAGAGGGGTTCCATAATTGGGTCTTCGGTTGCTTCAGGTTCGGGACGATTGAGCTTACTGGCTTTCTCGAGCCCACCGTAGAGATCTTCCCAATCGACTTTGGCATGCGAAAAGCCTGATCCACCGAAACCGCTCGACGTACTGCCACTACGCGCATTGCTTGAAGCCGGTTTGAAGGGATTAAAATCGGAGTTATAATGTACCGTAGGCGGTGGTGGCAGGGTTTCTTGTTCGAAAGAGGGAATATCGGGCATGTCTTCGGTATCGAAGTCAATAGAGGGAACGGCATTGAATTTGCCCAATGACTCCTTAACAGAAGCGGAAATGATTTGCCAGATAGCCTGCTCGTTTTCGAACTTAATCTCGGTCTTCGTTGGATGGATGTTGACATCAATATTGGCAGGATCGACCTCGAAATACAGGAAGTAAGAAACCTGATCGCCGGTAGGTATGAGTTGCTCATAGGCATCCATCACTGCTTTATGAAAATAGGGATGGCGCATGTAGCGACCGTTGACAAAGAAGTATTGATGCGCTCCTTTCTTACGGGCTGTTTCGGGTTTGGCTACAAAGCCCGAAACTTGTACCATAGTGGTATTAACCTCGACCGTGAGTAACTGTTGGTTGAGCTTCTTACCGAAAATAGCCAGAATACGCTGACGCAGATTAGACGGTTGTAGGTTGAACAACTCAGAGTCGTTGCTATAGAGTGATAAAGCGACCTCGGGGTGCACCAACGCAATACGTTCGAACTCGGCAAGGATATTGCTCAGTTCGGTTGAGTTTGCCTTGAGAAACTTGCGACGGGCAGGGATATTAAAGAATAGATTGTTGATTGAAAAATTGCTTCCGCGCGGACAAGAGACTACTTCCTGACTCTCTACCTGAGAACCGGCTATGACAATCTTGGTTCCGAGTTCTTCGTCTTCGGGACGTGTTTTGAGTTCGACTTGCGCTACGGCAGCGATAGAAGCAAGTGCTTCGCCACGGAACCCCATGGTGCGCAATGCAAAAAGATCGGCTGCTTGGCGTATCTTTGAAGTGGCATGGCGCTCGAACGAAAGACGGGCATCGGTTTCGGACATGCCTTTACCATCGTCGATCACCTGAATAGAGGTTTTACCAGCATCGGTAACCAATACATGTATGCTACGTGCATCGGCATCAATAGCGTTCTCGACCAGCTCCTTAATTACAGACGCAGGACGTTGAATGACCTCTCCGGCTGCAATCTGATTGGCAACCGAATCGGGCAACAAATGAATGATATCGCTCATAAATAATCGAATTTAAAAACTCCAGCTTCCGGTCTGGAGATAATGCCAGAGAAAGAGAAGCAGCCCGATAATGATCAGGATAACACCGAAGTGAACCGGGCGGCGTCCACTCTGTTTGCGACGGCGAAGGTGGGTAGTGCCTTCGATGAACTTGCCCCGAATATCTTCGGGCGAGAACTCCTTTTCGGGAAGCATGCCCAGATCGCGCTTGGCGTCTTCTTCCATCTTGGTGAGTTTCTCTTTCCGCTCGTCAACATAAATATATTGATGGTTGAAACGACGCGGCTTCTTCATGTTACTAAACATTCCCATAAACTACTTTCCTTTATTAATTAATTCTCGTTTGGACGAAGATACTGGTTTTCGGCTGGATTTACGTAATGTTTCGCCGGCTTTCTTCGCCTTCCAGACAAAGATGTCTTCTTTACTAAGCGGCCGAAGATAATCGAACCAGACAAACGTAGGCAGCTTCATCTTATCGGGCGGAATCTGATCCATCGGATAAAGCACGCCGTTAGATTTGGGGCTCATCACCATTTTCTCCATCTTACGGTCTTTCAGATACATATTGAGCAAACTGGTCTCCGAGGTATTCATACCGATCATCGTACTGTCTTTCTCATCGACAGGATAGAAAACAACCAACACATTGGCTATGACATCGACCCTGCGCATCTCGCCATTTTCAAAAAAGGCTTTGATCTCCTTTCCGGAAATTTGGTTGTAATGAACCGAGTCTTTCATCTCGACGGTAAGTGCCTGATTGATAATATGTGCCCAATCAATGGTACTATCGTTCATGTATACTTTAATCTCCTCGCCGAGCAGCTGCTGGCCTTCGTTCCAAAGTACAGGATCGCGATACATGGTCATGCAGGAGTCTTTGGAGTTGTAGACAAGCGAGTCGCAAATGCCTTGTACATCGGTACGGTACATGCGTACCTTATGGTAAGCCCGCATCTCTCGAAACATAGAATCGGTATCGATGGCATAAGTGACCATCATCAGCGTATCGGCATGCATAAACAGGCTGTCGCCTTGCGAATAATCAACGGCTACGGCACGTTTCGTAGCAAAAGCACTATCGGTGAGTTCGTTGTAATAGCAATAGTCGCCGGTAAGCATATTTTTATTGATGGTATCGTTCATCACCACGTTTTCAAAAGCTTCGCCATAGCCGGCGGTGCGGTCGTAATAGAGACTATCGCCCACAAGCTTTTTTCCTTCGTTGGTAAGCACCGAACGATCCATCAATTCGGCCTGCCCGGTAGTGGTGTTGTAGAAGCCGCGTTCGGAATAAATATGATTGGCATCGCTCATAATATCCGAAGGGCCGAGGATGGTAGCCAGCTTAGTGTCGGTATTATACTTCAACGTATCCGAGGTAAGGATAAACTTCGGGTTGACCAACTTCACGTCGTGGTTGAACACCGATATTTTGGTTGCCGGACTGTACTCGCCCCAATCGGAGGTAAGCACGTTTTCTTCGTCCATCAGTGTACCGCCTTCGAAATAGTAACCCAAATCGTACAGACGATCGTAATTTAAGCTATCGGTAAGCAAAGTGGTGTTGCGATTGATCATCTTTACGTTTCCTCGCAACTGGGCAAGCTGGGTCATACCGTCATAATAGAGGTAATCGCCATAGATAAACAGCGTATCGCCTTGCTCCATGCGCACGTTGCTAAACGCCTCGAAGGAGTTGGTTTTCTCAAAAATCAGTGCGCTATCACAATACATATACATGCTATCATGACGCATCTTGACCGAGCCAATCAATACCTGAACATCGGGACGAACGGCCTTGTCGGCTTGTCCGCGATCGGCATGCAACAGGTCGACTTTGGTCTTTTTATTTGTCTTTTTATCGGTAGGTTTCTGATCTCTCGCCCCTAAAAGACATACGCCAAACAGGCACAGACACCCCACAAGGAGGAATCTATGCCTGTTTTGGAAACTTGTTTTCTTATTTTTCTTCAGCATATAAATTATAAAGCTGTTAGTAGAAATCAATCTTTAATCCAACCCGGATATTTGAAATCGCACTTTATCCAGTTCTCGTTGATGCGCACATAGGTGTGTTTCTGTTTATCAAGAATCCACTTTTGCAACATCTCATCACGACGTTGGTCGACTACGATTTCTTTCAGGTTCTGATAATCTTCAGAGATAGTGGCTTTATGACCGTTGATGCGGTTTTTCAACTTCACAATGGCACAAACCTCTTTTCCATCCTTCTGATTAACCATCGTGAAGGCTTTGGATATTTCGCCCACGTTCATTTTATCAACCACCTTGGCAATCTCTTGCGGAAGTTGTTGCATCTCGAATTTAGAGGTAGCATTCTCGGGGTTAGGCATCAAACCATGATTGTTGCGGGTATCTTTATCGTGAGAGAGTACGGATGCAGCCTGATCGAAAGAGAACTTATCGGCACGGATATCATCGGCAATAGAGTCGAGCTTAGCACTGGCAGCAGCCAAATCTTTGAAAGCAACATTGGGCTTAAGAAGAATGTGGCGGGTGTTGATACGGTCGCCTCGCTTTTCGATCAACTGAATGATGTGAAATCCGAATTCAGACTCAACAATCTTAGATACCTTTTTAGGGTCTTGCAGGTTGAAAGCCACGTTGGCATATTCGGGCACCAACTGTCCTTTTCCCATAAAACCGAGTTCACCGCCACGCAGAGCCGACCCTTTGTCCTCAGAGTAAAGACGGGCAAGGGTAGAGAAGTCAATCTCACCTTTGTTCACACGTTCGGTATAGTCGCGTAAGCGGCTTTTCACGTCTTCAATTTCGGAAAGTGGAATCTTGGGTTGCTGTGTGATGATCTGTACCTCTACCTGAGTAGGCACATAAGGAATACTGTCTTGGGGAAGGTCTTTGAAGTAACGACGCACTTCGGCAGGTGTTACTTTGACATCGCCTACCAACTTCTGCTGCATCTTCTGAATGATGAGTCCGTTGCGAGCATTCTCACGTAGTGTTTCGCGAATCTGGGTCGATGTCTTCTTAAAATACTCTTCCATCTTTTCTTTGGAACCGATGGCCTGAATGTATTGATTGGTCATCATATCAACACGTTGAAGAATCTCCGATTCGGATACTTCAATACTATCAAGCACTGCCTGATGAAGAAACAGCTTTTGTACAGCCAACTCTTCGGGTATCACACAATACGGATCACCGTCAAATTTACGTCCTTCCTGAAGAGATGCCAAACGAGCCTCTTCTACATCCGATTTCAGAATAGCTTCGTCGCCTACCACCCAAACCACTTCGTCAATCACATTGTCCTGTCCGTATGTTGCCACACTGGCAGCCAGTGTTAAGGCAAATAAAACAACAAATTTAAAGTTCACAAACTTCTTCATTCTTTGTATTTAATAATTGTATATAATCTTCTTTTTATCTATCGCGCGTTGATACAAATCGCTTTTTACTTGCTTCATAAAATCAATCTGCTTTCTATTGATCAACATGTCTTTTACTTTCGATAAGGCAAGTTCGTACGGTTCTTGTTCTCCTTTTGCCCGATAATCGGACACATGAAGGAAATAGTAGAAAGCCGTATCTTTCAGTTCTATACGTCGGTTCTTGTTTACATAAGCCTCGGGGTCGGGCTCCTTCATAGGAAGGAGATCAAGCACATCGGCTATAGGTACCCATTTATCATAAAAGTACTCGTACTTTACGGCATTCTGAAGGCTGTACTTTTCGAGATGATCGACCGCCTCGCGAGCCTCACTCTTATACCATTTGCGCACATTGGCTATTTGCGGAGCAGTAATCGGTACTTTAATAAACAAGCCTTTGACAAGCGGATGGGCAAGTTTGAACAGCTCTTGGTTGTTATTATAAAAATCGGTCAGCTCCTGTTCCGAAATCTCCTCGGAAAGTTTCTGGCTGATAAGCTGTTGTTGATAGGTATGCATGATCAATGCTTTTCGATAGTTCTCAACCAAGCGATCAATCTCAACGTTATCGGGAATATTGCTTTCGGCTTTCGCATAAAGTAACATCTCCTCGGCCCAATTACGAATGTAATGCTCGGCAAAGAGAAGACTGTCATCTTTGGATATCCCTACCGGAAGCACTGCTTGCAGGTCTTCTTTGTAGAGAAAGTTTCCATCAACTTCTACCAAAGGAGTCTGCCCGCCATGATCCTGTTTCTCGGCACACGACACACAGCAAAGAAGAGAAATCAGTAGAAAGCCTGTTATTCGCATTGTCAAACTGAATTATACTTAAGTTTTAAGGTACGAAGATAGTGTAATAATTGATTGCATCAGTGATTATTAACTGTTTTTAAAACCTCTTGGTTTATTTCAACCTTAGCAGATGCGCGTAAACGCTTGATCCAAAGGTTCTCGCATAAGTTTTGGTAATCAACTAATAACTGCTCATAGACCTCCTTATAACTATCGGGACCTTTCTCTTTCTGGCCTACCACTACGGTAAAAGGATAGGACTCCACAAGGGGTAAATCAACCGACTTCTTGAACACCAGTTTATCTACAAAAGGACTATCGCCCAAAGCAAAAACTCCTTGTTCCATCCGCACATTCATTCCCGATGAAGTTCGAAAGGTTTGTTCAATACATTCAGCCCATTTATCCTGGGGCAATTTCTTCAGCCTTTTGCGGACATATTTCGCAGTTCTCTTATCAATGCAGTGAAGCACAGCACCTTTATACCGGGGGGTATCCCAGTGGTAGTGGGATTGATGTGCTTTAAAATAAGCAGCCAAAGCAACCTCATCGGTGGTCGTTTGATTCCACGCTTCGCGGTTCCGTAATTCGGACAATAGCAATCTCTCTTTGTATTCTTGGACGAGAAGGTTGAATGTGGGATATTTTTGCTCGAGCTGATCATTTTCGCAATCAAGAATCGTTTTTAGAACAAAGGCATTGAACTGTTTTTGAATAGCTCGTGGATAAGCAGTTGCAAAGTGCTTGAAATCACTTCCGGTAAAGGTTTTTCCATTGAGCGTAAAAAGGGTTTGAGCCGTTTCGCCTTTGGAAAGGAGCTCTTCAATAGCAGCATTAACGGGAGTATAATTATATGTGCTTTTAAGTTTTGAAATCAAGATTTGGACATCTTTACCACGCTCCTGCCGATAAGCCAGACGGTGTTCAATATCACTGCGCATCTCTGTAAACGAAGGTATCTCTTTCCGGTCAAGAACTTTCACAATATGTATCCCCTGGGGAGTATAAAAAGGTTGAGAAATGCTCCCCTTCGGCAAAGAAAAAGCGACTTTCTCAAATTCCTCGGGAGTCTCTAACCAACCCACCCAGAAAGGTTTCTTATCGTCGGAATATTTCGCAACACAATCCGAAAAGCTAGCGGGAACAGGACCTGTCAATGCCTTATAAAGCGAATCCATCAACAGATCTGCTTCACGAATGCGACTGGGCGTAAGTGTTTGCGGAAGATACTTGAATATATGCATGAGCTGTACTTGTTCGGCACGCCCATTGGCTTTCATTTCATTATAAAGGCGACGAGCTGTTTGCTCCTCCTCTTTTGTATCAGTGAGATAGGTTCGAACCAATTTTGCACGATAGCCTGCCAATTTCTGACGAAAGCTATCGGTGGTATCAATTCCCATTTTCTGAGCTTGATCTACTTTCAGCTTAGCGTTGACGAAGGAGTCGACATACTCAGTCGATGGGGAGGATAAAGCGGACAGTGAACGGCTCTTATTGTAGCTGTATTCGAACTCGGAGCGGAGAATGTCTTTGCCATTAATCCGCATCAGTACAGGATCTGACTGAGCAGAAACAAATAAATTCGAGAAGCAAGTGATCAATAAAAGCAAAGTTATTTTCATGCAGTTATTTCTTTTGATGATATGGTTACTAAACGACAGAAAGCAAAAAAAATTGTATCAAACAAAAAGTAAATAGGCACGGATTGCACAGACAAGAAACGGCTTCGTTAAAGAACCTCCGTACATCTGAACAATCCGTGCCTAAAAGTATAAAAGAGCCGTATGCTTACTCGGGACGACTATAGTTAGGCGATTCGCTCGTAATCGTTACATCGTGCGGGTGACTCTCCATCACACCGGCATTGGTGATACGCGTAAACTTAGCATCGTGCAATTTCTCGATATTCGCAGCGCCACAGTAGCCCATACCTGCACGCAAACCACCGGTTAGCTGATAGATAACCTCAAACAATGTACCTTTATAGGGAACACGAGCAGCAATTCCTTCGGGAACAAGCTTCTTTACATCTACCTCACCGCTTTGGAAGTAACGGTCTTTCGAACCATTTTCCATCGCTTCGAGCGACCCCATGCCACGATAAGACTTAAACTTACGTCCGTTAAAAATGATGGTTTCGCCGGGACTCTCTTCGGTACCGGCAACCAATGAGCCGATCATCACCGAATATCCTCCGGCAGCAAGTGCTTTAACAACATCACCCGAATAGCGAAGACCACCATCGGCAATCAATGGAATGCCTGTGCCTTTCAATGCTTTCGCCACTTCGTATACGGCAGATAGTTGAGGAACACCAACTCCGGCAACAACACGAGTGGTACAGATAGAACCGGGACCGATACCCACTTTTACACCATCGGCACCTGCTTCGACCAAAGCCTTGGCAGCTTCGCCGGTAGCAATATTGCCTACAATAATATCGATATGAGAGAAGCGCTTCTTAGCTTCACGCAAAGCATCGATCACTCCCTTAGAATGTCCGTGAGCAGTATCGATAACAATGGCATCAGCACCTGCGTCAACCAATGCCTGCATGCGTTCGAAGGTATCGGCAGTTACACCCACACCGGCAGCCACACGCAAACGGCCTTTGGCATCTTTGCACGCCATCGGTTTATCTTTTGCCTTGGTAATATCTTTATAAGTAACCAACCCGATAAGTTTACCATCTTTGTCGAGTACAGGCAGTTTTTCTATCTTATAGTGTTGAAGTATTTGTGAGGCAGCCTCCAAGTCGGTCGATTGATTGGTTGTAACCAAATTCTCTTTGGTCATTACCTCATCAATATGCTTATCCATGTTGCGCTCGAAACGAAGGTCACGATTGGTCACAATGCCTACCAAATAACGCTCGTCATCGACCACAGGAATACCACCGATTTTATACTCGGCCATCAAAGCGAGGGCTTCGCGTACAGTAGATCCTTGTTTGATTGTGACAGGATCATAAATCATACCGTTTTCGGCACGCTTCACGATGGCAACTTGCTTTGCCTGCTCCTGAATAGACATGTTTTTATGGATGACCCCAATTCCCCCTTCACGGGCAATAGCGATAGCCATTTTAGCTTCGGTAACAGTGTCCATAGCAGCGGTCACGAATGGTACCTTCAACTCAATGTTTTTTGAAAACTTTGTCGAGAGTTCGACAGTGCGGGGCAATACTTCAGAATAAGCGGGGATCAAAAGGACGTCATCATACGTTAATCCGTCCATTACAATCTTATCAGCAATAAATGACATAGGGCTATGCGTTTAAAATTTATTGCGTGCAAATATACGTTTTTTTATTCATTCCGTATACTTGCACGCAAGTTTTTTTCGCTTTTTTAATTAGCCATTTCCGAGATAAACTTGATACGAACCAACCGAACCTCTTCTTCGGTAAACTCATCGCCCAGCTCACTGAGCGCGTCCTCTATCTTATCGGTAGTCGATTCTTTGAAATAGTCATAAATATCCAACAGGTGATCTTCGTCCATGATTTCATCTAAGAAATAGTCGATATTGAGCTTTGTGCCCGAATAAACAATTGCTTCAACTTCATCGAGTAAATCACCAAATTCAATTCCTTTTGAAAGAGCAATATCATCAAGAGCGACCTTACGGTCAATTGACTGAATTATAGACACTTTCATTTTCGACTTATTGGCAACCGTACGTACTCGTAAGTCTTCGGGACGCTCTATCTCATTTTCGATACAGTGACGCTTGATCAGTTTACAGAACTCTTCGCCATAACGTTTGGCCTTTCCGGCACCTACACCCGGGATATTCTGCAATTCGTCTAACGTAACCGGATAGATAGTCGCCATAGCTTCAAGTGACGGATCTTGAAAAATCACATAGGGGGGAACTTCCAGTTTCTTAGAAAGCTTCTTCCTCAAATCTTTCAACATAGAGTAAAGTGCAGGATCGACCGCACAAGAGCCTCCGCCTCTGGCTGGTGCTTCCTCTTCTACTTCATCAAAATCGTTATCTTCGGTAATTTTAAATGATTTCGGTTTTTTCAGGAACTTATGTCCTTCATCCGTTACCTTTAACAGCCCATAGTTCTCAACATCTTTACTCAGATAACCCGCAATCAATGCCTGACGAATCACAGCATTCCAGGTTTTATCCTCTTCGCCCATTCCTGAACCAAATACTTCCAGATCTTCATGTAAATGCGCCTGCACTTCGGAAGTTTCCTTACCTTGTAAGATATCTATTATATAATCTGCCTTAAAGTTTTCTTTCACCGCTATGATTGCCTCAATCACAGCACACAATAATTCTTGAGCCTCCACTTGTTTTTTAGGGTTTAAACAGTTGTCACAATTTCCACAATTTTCCTCCGTGTACTCTTCTCCGAAATAGTGCAATAACGTCTTTCGGCGGCAAACGGAGGATTCGGCATAGGCAGCTGTTTCCAACAGAAGCTGCTTGCCAATTTCCTGTTCTGCCACAGGCTTACCTTGCATAAACTTCTCTAGTTTCTGCAGGTCTTTGTTGGTATAAAAGGTAATGCATTGACCTTCGCCCCCATCTCTGCCGGCGCGGCCTGTTTCTTGATAATAGCCTTCCAGGCTCTTCGGAATATCATAGTGAATTACTGTTCGCACATCGGGTTTATCGATCCCCATACCAAATGCAATGGTAGCTACAATTACATCAATCTTCTCCATCAGGAAGTCATCCTGATTTTGAGTTCTTGTTGCAGAGTCCATACCAGCATGGTAGGCACGGGCATTAATGCCATTAGCTTTAAGAATTTCAGCAAGCTCTTCTACTTTCTTCCGGCTCAAGCAATAAATAATACATGATTTCTCCGGGTTACTCTTAAGAAACTTAATGATATCTCGATCCACATTGGCGGTTTTGGCACGTACCTCGTAATAAAGGTTGGGCCGATTGAATGATGACTTAAATACCTTGGCATCAATCATTCCCAGATTTTTCTGAATATCGTGCTGAACCTTCGGAGTTGCCGTAGCAGTCAATGCAATAAGTGGCGCTTTCCCAATTTCATTAATAATCGGACGAATCCGGCGATATTCCGGACGGAAGTCATGCCCCCACTCGGAGATGCAATGAGCTTCATCGACAGCATAAAAAGAAATTTTCACCGATCGCAAGAATTCGACATTCTCTTCTTTAGTCAGTGATTCGGGAGCCACATATAACAGTTTTGTTTTGCCTGCAAGTATATCCGATTTCACCTGATCGATTGCGCCTTTGTTCAATGAGGAGTTGATAAAATGCGCTATGCCGTCTACTTCACTGAAGTTACGCATCGCATCTACCTGATTCTTCATCAAAGCAATCAATGGAGAGATAACAATTGCCGTACCCTCCATCAACAATGAGGGCAACTGATAGCATAAAGATTTTCCTCCACCGGTTGGCATCAGCACAAAGGTATCACCGCCGTCAAGCAGATTATGAATGATTGCTTCTTGGTTTCCCTTGAATTTATCAAACCCAAAATACTTTTTCAGTTGTTCTGTCAAATTAATCTTTCCCGCCATCTTAATTTATAGGTTGTTTGGTTCAGTTTCTGATTTTAACTAAAGAAGAACACTAGTTTTATTGTAGTGCTCTAACAAAGTTAGAAACAACTTCTTAAATATCAAGCATAATCCGACTAATATTTTTCAAGAAAAAATAAGAACACACATCACCTTCACTCTTACCATTTGATTTTAAGCAGTTTGCAATCTCGCAAGATTCGCTTTATCAAGTTGAGTTTTTGCATATTCCAACGTCACTTCGTACTCTTTCTTATCTTCTGAAGGTATTTCGAACATGACATCCATCATAATCGTCTCCACGATTGAGCGCAAGCCACGAGCACCAAGCTTATATTCTACAGCTTTATCTACAATATACTCATAAACGGCATCTTCGAAAGTCAGTGCTACACCATCCATCTCAAACAGTTTCACATACTGTTTAATGATTGAGTTTTTAGGCTCAGTCAAAATAGCACGTAAAGCCATTCGATCCAGAGGATTCAAGTAAGTCAATACAGGTAAACGCCCGATAATTTCGGGTATTAAGCCGAATGATTTCAAATCTTGCGGAGCAATATATTGCATCATATTGTTTTTATCAATAGCCGCTGATTTTTGGGAAGCATTGTAACCCACTACATGTGTGTTGAGACGCTGAGCGATTTTCTTTTCAATACCATCGAAGGCACCACCGCAAATAAAGAGGATATTCTTTGTATTGACGGGAATCATCTTCTGATCGGGGTGTTTACGCCCTCCCTGAGGGGGTACATTGACAACAGACCCTTCGAGTAACTTCAACAAGCCTTGCTGTACACCTTCACCACTTACATCACGGGTAATAGAGGGGTTGTCGCCTTTGCGGGCTATCTTATCGATTTCGTCGATAAAAACAATGCCTTGTTCAGCTTCAGCTACGTTATAGTCGGCTACCTGAAGCAGACGGGTTAGAATACTTTCAATATCCTCACCCACGTAACCGGCTTCGGTAAGCACAGTTGCATCTACAATCGTAAACGGAACATGCAATAACTTGGCAATAGTACGTGCCAACAACGTTTTTCCAGTTCCTGTACTTCCTACCATGATAATGTTGGATTTTTCAATCTCGACATCATCACCGCCATCTTTCTGCAAAAGTCGTTTGTAGTGATTGTAAACCGAAACGGAAAGGAAACGTTTTGCATCGGTTTGCCCAATAATGTATTGATCAAGGAACTTCTTGATTTCAACCGGTTTAGGCAACTCTTTCAGGTTTAGGTTAGTGCCTTTGCCTGTGTTCTTCTGACCTATCCCCATAGCTTCCTGAGTAATCTCATAAGCTTGTGTAGCACAGCTATCGCAAATATAGCCATTCATTCCCGTAATGAGAAAGCCTACCTCACTCTCTGAACGACCACAAAAACTACACTTATTTTTATTTGTCTTTGAATCTGCCATTTTTATTTTTTAATCAACACTTCATCTACCATACCGTATGCTTTGGCTTCTTCAGCCGTCATCCAATAGTCGCGATCCGAATCGGCCCACACTTTGTCAAAATCAGTATGAGAGTGATCGGCAATAATTGTATAAAGTTCTTTTTTTATCTTCATAATCTCACGCGCTGTGATCTCAATATCCGAAGCTTGCCCCTGAGCGCCACCCATCGGCTGATGAATCATCACACGAGAGTGCTTAAGAGCCGAGCGTTTACCTTCGGTTCCTGCTACCAGTAAAACAGAAGCCATCGAAGCAGCCATACCTGTACAGATAGTAGCCACGTCACTGCTGATAAACTGCATGGTGTCATAGATACCTAATCCGGCATATACCGATCCACCGGGAGAATTAATATAAATGGAGATATCTTTACCTGGATCTACCGAATCAAGATAAAGCAACTGTGCCTGTAATGTATTGGCCGTATAGTCATCGATCTGCGTACCGAGGAAAATGATACGATCCATCATCAAACGTGAGAATACATCCAGCTGGGTTACATTCAGTTGTCTTTCTTCAAGAATATAGGGATTCAAATACCCGCCTTGCGATCTGATCACATCGTCAAGCACCATGCTATTCATTCCTAAATGCTTGGTTGCATATTTTCTAAAATCTTCCATTGTTAGGGTCTTTTCTTATTTAATTAATTATGCAAATGCAAAGAAACAAAAAAGAACACAGAGACACAAAAAAACACAGAGTTATAATTCTATAAAAACTCTGTGTTTCTGTGACTTTATGTCCTTATCAAGTCGAAAGATTATTCAAACATCTTATTGAAATCTTCCAATGAAATTGTTTTGTGAGTCAATTTGACTTTATCTTTCAGTGCAGCAGCCAGTTTCACTTCAACTACACGGCTTACCAGACCATCGATGCTTTCTTTCTTCTTCAACATCTCTTTGGCATAGTTCTCAAGGATATCATCGGGTACGGTCATCATACCATACTGAGCGAATTGAGCCTTAGTTACGTCCTTAGCCATAGCGATCACGTCACTCTCTTCTACTTTGATCTCATTATCCTTAACCAACTGCTCTTTAATTAAGTGCCAAGTCAGCTCCTCAATGCTACGATCAAAGTTTTCAGCTACATATTCTTCGCCTTTTTCTTTGTTGTTAAGAAGCATGATACGCTTAAGCAATGCTTCGGGGAATTCCAGCTTACCCACTTTCTCTACCAACGCCTTACGAGCATCGATCAAGAATTTATAATCGCTATCGGCAACTAACTGAGCAGCCAATCCTTCTTTTACTTTTGCAAGAAACTCTTCTTCGGTCTTTACTACACCTTCGCCAAATACTTGGTCAAAAATTTCTTGATTCAATTCACCTTCAACGAAGCGAGTGATCTCTTCAACCTGAAAGCTAAAGTTACCCTTCACACCCATTGTTGCATCTTTTTCGATTTTCAGCAATGATGCCATCTCAGCAGCATTTCCATCAAAAGCGATGAACGGATTGAAAACCAATACATCATTCACCTTTGCTCCGGTGAAGATTGCTTTTTGCTCGTCACTTTTCATGTAAGCAGGCATCAATGTAGCACCTTCTACTTGGATACCACCTTCTTTCGTGCTGCCATTCTCATCCAGTTCTGCGATCAAGCCTTTCAGCATATCTCTGTCTTCGTAAGAAGCTACCTGATCGTACTTACCGTTACGTTGAGTATAAGCCTTTACCTGATTGTTTACCATCTCGTCAGACACTTCGATGTCGTAGAAGTCGATTGCATCATTAGCACCGATTTCAGCTTTAAATTCAGGAGCCAAAGCGATATCAAACAAGAATTCGAACTCTTCCATAGTGTCAAAGTCGATTTCGGGTTGTTTGTCTTCGTTAGGCAACGGCTCGCCCAGAATGTTTAAGTTATTATCTTTGATGTATCCGTATACTTGTTCTGAAAGCAGCTTGTTTACCTCTTCGGCAACAACAGATTTACCATACATCTTCTTCACCAAACTCATTGGAACCATTCCTTTACGAAAGCCCGGAATCTGAGCTTTTTGGCGAAATGACTTCAACGATTTATCTACTTGCTCTTGATAATCTGCCTTTTCAAGCTTTACTGTAAGCAACGCGCTTACTTTGTCAATGTTTTGTAATGAAACGTTCATTCTGACAATTATTTATTTGATTTATACTATTCTATAATTATAATGAGGACGCAAAATTAGTGTTAATCTTTCAATTATCAAAAAAACGGGGGGAATTATTTCACGGAGAAAGAGATATAAAGCACCTTATATCAAACACCCATTTATCGATAGAACAAAATGATTTTATCGACTAACACACCTTTTTACAATTGAAACTCTTTACGGCGAAGTACAAAGCTGTTACTCAAATACTTCTCGCGAACGATCTTATTTTCGGATAGCTCTTCAGGGGTTCCTTGGAAAAGAATTTTTCCTTCAAACAACAAGTATGCACGATCGGTAATACTTAGGGTTTCCTGCACATTGTGGTCGGTAATCAGAATACCAATATTTTTATCTTTCAGCTTCCACACAATCTGTTGAATGTCTTCTACGGCAATTGGATCGACACCGGCAAAGGGTTCGTCGAGCATAATAAATTTAGGATCGATAGCCAGGCATCGTGCAATCTCGGTTCGACGACGCTCACCACCCGAAAGTTGATTTCCCTTATTCTTACGTACTTTTTGCAAACGAAACTCAGCAATAAGACTTTCCAGCTTATCCTTCTGATATTCTTTCGACTGCTTGGTCATCTCGAGAACGGAAGCAATATTATCCTCCACACTCATCTGGCGGAAAACGGATGCCTCTTGCGCCAAATAGCCAATACCGGTTTGGGCTCGCTTATATACCGGATAATGAGTTATTTCCAAGTCATCCAAGAAGATACGGCCTTCGTTAGGGGTAATCAAGCCCACCGTCATATAAAATGAAGTGGTTTTACCGGCACCATTCGGCCCCAGCAATCCTACGATTTCACCCTGTTTCACATTGATGGAAACGTGGCTTACTACAGTACGCTTACCGTACTTCTTCACCAAGTCTTCGGTACGAAGCACCATCTTGCTTTCTTCCATATCTTTGTTATTTTGCGGCAAATATAGCACAAATAAGCCGAAATAATGTACATTTGCAGATAAAATACAAGGATATGATTAAAGCATTAAGAACGGTCGGGCGATACATGATGCTCATGGGACGTACATTTTCGCGTCCTGAGCGAATGCGCATGTTTTTCCGGCAATACCTAAACGAGATAGAGCAACTCGGAGTAAACTCTATTGGAATTGTACTATTGATTTCATTTTTTATTGGAGCGGTCATCACCATTCAAATCAAGCTGAATATCGAAAGCCCATGGATGCCCCGGTGGACCGTAGGTTATGTAACACGTGAAATTATGCTGTTGGAGTTCTCATCCTCCATCATGTGTTTAATTTTGGCTGGTAAAGTTGGATCGAATATTGCCTCAGAGTTGGGCACTATGCGAGTAACACAACAAATCGATGCACTCGAAATCATGGGAGTCAATTCGGCTAATTACTTAATCCTCCCTAAAATAGCAGCAATGGTCACCACCATCCCTATCCTGGTTACATTTAGTATCTTTGCCGGAATCATAGGAGCCTTTGCCACTTGTTGGTTTGGAGGAATCATGACAGCAACCAATCTTGAATACGGTTTGCAGTATATGTTTGTGGAATGGTTCGTTTGGTGTGGAATTATCAAATCACTCTTTTTCGCTTTTATTATTTCCAGCGTATCGGCTTTCTTCGGTTATACCGTAGGTGGCGGTTCAATAGAAGTAGGAAAAGCGTCGACGGACGCAGTTGTATCCAGCAGTGTATTGATTTTATTTGCCGACCTCGTATTAACTAAACTTTTAATGGGATGATTGAAATAAAAAAACTCTATAAGTCGTTCGATGGCAAAGCAGTATTAAAGGATATCAATGCTACTTTTGAAAATGGAAAGACCAACTTGATTATCGGACAGAGTGGATCGGGAAAAACCGTGTTGATGAAATGCATTGTTGGCTTATTGGTACCCGAAAAGGGAGAACTGCTTTATGATACACGTAATTTCCTATCAATGGGTAAACATGAGAAGAAACAATTGCGTCGGGAGATGGGAATGATTTTTCAAAGTGCAGCACTCTTTGATTCCATGTCGGTACTCGACAATGTGATGTTTCCACTTAACATGTTCAGCAATGATACGCTTCGCGAACGTACACAGCGTGCTCGCTTCTGTATCGACCGCGTTAACCTGACCGAAGCTGCCGACAAGTTCCCGGGCGAAATTAGTGGGGGTATGCAGAAACGTGTGGCCATAGCTCGCGCTATTGCACTAAATCCTCAGTACCTTTTTTGTGATGAACCCAACTCCGGGTTAGACCCCAAAACCTCTCTTGTTATTGATGAGCTGATACAAGACATCACGCGCGAATACAACATGACTACTATCATTAATACCCACGATATGAATTCCGTATTGGGTATCGGTGAAAAAATCATTTATATATATGAAGGAAGCAAAGAATGGGAAGGTACGAAAGACGATATCTTTACCTCAACCAATAAGCGATTAAACGATTTTATATTCGCATCCGATCTGCTTCGAAAAGTCAAAGATGTCGAAATACAAAACCTGGAAGGTTGATACCTGTCGGCGTTCAATAAAAAAGCGCATCCAGTACTGGATGCGCTTTTTTATTGAATGAGTACGACTCTATTTTTGGCGAATATAAATATTTATCGGAGTACCCGTTAAATTCCATTTCGCACGCATTTTGTTTTCAAGGAAGCGTTTGTAAGGCTCCTTCACATATTGTGGCAAGTTTGCAAAAAAGACAAACGAGGGCACCTGCGTATTTGGCAATTGAGTAATATACTTGATTTTAATATACTTACCCTTGGTTGATGGAGGCGGATACGCTTCAATCAACGGGAGCATCTCTTCATTCAAACGAGCAGTAGGAATCTTGATCGTTCTGTTTTCGTATACTGCACGAGCTTCTTCAAGAACTTTAAGAATACGTTGTTTCGTTATGGCAGAAGTGAAAACAATCGGGAAATCGACAAATGGAGCAAAGCGAGTACGAATAGTCGCTTCAAACTCTTTCATCAATTTAGCTGTTTTGTCTTCAATAAGATCCCACTTATTCACAACAACGACCAGCCCTTTTTGATTTTTCTGAATCAAAGAGAGGATATTCAAATCTTGACTTTCGATACCGCGAGTTGCATCTATCATTAATATACAGACATCGGCTCCTTCAATGGCACGAATAGAGCGAACGACCGAATAATATTCCAAGTCTTCGTTGACCTTCGCTTTTTTACGAATACCGGCAGTATCAACCAAGTAGAAATCAAAACCAAACTTGTTATAACGAGTATAGATAGAATCACGCGTTGTTCCGGCTATCTCTGTTACAATATTTCTCTCTTCGCCGATAAAGGCATTGACAATAGAAGATTTCCCTGCATTAGGGCGCCCCACTACAGTAAAGCGGGGAACTTCTTCATCTAATATTTCATCTGACTCCTTTTGAAACTTACTTATAAGAATATCAAGCAAATCACCGGTACCGCTACCAGTCATCGCCGAAGCACAATAAGGTTCTCCCAAACCAAGGCTATAGAATTCGGGGGCACTGTAGCGCAAGTCATTATTATCCGTCTTATTAGCCACCAAGACCACCGGACTTTTGGCACGGCGCAAAATGGTAGCTACCTGCATATCCAAGTCAGTAACACCATTGGTTACATCGACAACAAACAAAATAACATCAGCTTCTTCTACAGCCAATAGTACTTGTTTACGGATCTCTTCTTCAAACACATCATCAGAATTGACCACCCAGCCACCTGTATCCACAACAGAGAACTCACGGCCAAGCCACTCCGACTTTCCGTACTGTCTATCACGGGTAGTTCCCGCTTCGTCGTTTACAATAGCCTGACGAGTCTTTGTCAAGCGGTTAAATAAGGTAGACTTACCCACATTGGGACGTCCTACGATTGCAACTAAATTACTCATAGTTTACACGTTTTATTTACGACTATCACAGTCGTATGAATACTTTCTTAATCTAATTGATAACCAAAATTGCGCAGCTCTTTGTCCGAGCTTCGCCAATCTTTATCAACCTTCACATAGGTTTCTAGGAACACGGTTTTTCCAAAGAAACGCTCCAAATCCCGACGAGCCTCGGTTGCTACTTTCTTCAGTGCTTTACCTTGCTTGCCAATAATAATTCCTTTTTGCGAATCGCGCTCAACATAAATAATAGCACGAATCACTATTTTCTTCGATTCCTCTTTAAACTCTTCTACAACTACTTCTACCGAATAAGGCACTTCTTTATCATAGTATAACAAAATCTTTTCGCGAATAATTTCGTTCACAAAAAAGCGAGCGGGCTTATCCGTCCATTGATCTTTGCCGAAATAAGGGGGAGAATCAGGCAACAGTTCTTGAATACGCTTCATTACATTGTCCACATTAAACTTTGATTTTGCTGAAATCGGATAAATCTCCGCCTGCGGAATCAGTTCTTTCCAGGCATCGACCAACTTAATCAATTTCTCTTGATCGGTCAGGTCAATTTTATTGATAAGCAGTAATACCGGAGCAGTCATTTTCCGAACCTTCTCAACAAATTCATTGTTTTTCTCGGGTGTCTCTATCACATCAGTCACATAAAGCAGTACGTCTGCGTCCGATAGGGCTGAATTCGAAAAATTCAACATAGATTCCTGCAACTTATAGTTGGGTTTCAAAACTCCCGGTGTATCCGAAAACACAATTTGCATATCGTCTGTATTATGAATTCCCATAATACGATGACGAGTGGTCTGTGCCTTAAAGGTAGCGATAGATACCCGTTCGCCTACCAGCACATTCATCAATGTCGACTTGCCAACATTGGGATTTCCTACTATATTTACAAAACCTGCTTTATGCATTGACTTTCATTTATAGATTTTAGACAAAAAACGCATCGAACCGAAATAAGATGCGTTTTTATGTATGATATATCACAGTAACGTCTGTTACTATCCTTTTTTTCCATCGTAACCCCACTTCACATATACAGCTCCCCAGGTAAAACCTGCACCAAATGCCGTGAAGATAATGTTATCGCCTTTCTTTAATTTATCTTCGAAATCCCAAAGACAGAGAGGCAGCGTAGCTGCACTCGTATTACCATATCGCTCGATATTCACGAGAACCTTCTCAATAGGAAGTTCTAATCGATGTGCTACAGCGTCTATAATACGCATATTTGCTTGATGTGGTACTACCCAGTCAATTGTTTCATTCGTCAGTCCATTCCGTTCAGCAACTGCAGCGCTTACATCCGACATGTTAGAAACAGCATATTTAAAGACTGTTCTACCTTCCTGATAGATGTAGTGCATTTTGTTGTCTACGGTAAAATAAGATGGTGTACAAACCGATCCACCTGCCTTCATATGAAGAAAGGGTAACCCTTTACCATCCGTACGAAGCAATGCATCCATGATACCATAATCTTCTGTTGTAGGCTCCAGCATACAAGCAGCAGCACCGTCACCGAAAATCGGGCAGGTTGCTCTCTCCGTATAGTCAACCATCGATGACATTTTGTCAGCACCAACGATAATCACTTTTTTATATCTTCCTGAGCGGATAAAGTTTGCTCCTGTTTCGAGTAGATACAAAAAACCACTACAAGCTGCCTGAAGATCAAAAGCAAAAGCATTTTTCAATCCAAGTTTTTCGCAAAGAATGGAAGCTGTAGAGGGGAAATGATAGTCGGGAGTAGTAGTAGCGACGATAACCAAATCAATATCGTCGGGGTTAGAACCGGTTTTCTGCATCAACTGCTTAGCAGCCTTGCGTGCCATATACGAGGATCCTAAGCCTTCTTCATTTAAAATGCGTCTTTCTTTTACCCCGATACGCGACATAATCCACTCATCGTTCGTATCTACCATCTTCGAAATCTCGTCATTAGTCAAGACATAATCTGGTACATATCCACCGACTCCTGTGATTACTGCATTAATTTTTTCCATCAATTCTATTTTAATTTAGCAATACTAATGCTTCATTTTTAAAGCAGCCGGAGAGCATTGCCCTCTGGCCGTTTAATAAGCAAGGTCTATACAGACCGTAATTATACAGCTGCTTCTTTTTCGATAGCCAGCTTACCTCTGTAGTATCCGCAAGCGCCACATACAGTGTGATAAACATGCCATTCACCACAATTAGGACAGATAGCCAATGTAGGAGCTACTGCCTTATCATGAGTTCTTCTCTTAGCTGTTCTTGTTTTCGATTGTCTTCTCTTAGGATGTGCCATTTTCTTTTAAACTTTAATTATTATCTAATATTTTCTTTAATTCATTCCAACGGGGATCAATCTGTTCCTCCGCATCTTCTTCTACAACAACATCTGCCTCCGGCTCATAGGTAGACTCTTCACCATCTTCATCGTTACTGTTTGTACGCAAATGCTTATTCAACTTACTCGTCATTGCTTTATTGCACTTACCGGGAGCATGGACATGCTTCATAGGAATCGTCAAAACAACAAACTCATAAACAAACCAAGCAACATTAATCTCACCCTCTTCTTCAGGGATTATTATAAGATTATCTCCTTCTTCTGCATATGTCTGCCCAAACTTCACCATCAACTTATCAGTTGAGCTGACAGGTAATTCCATCTCATCCAAACAACGATCGCATGGCACCCACACCACCCCATCAGTTTGAAAGTTCAGTTCAAAAGCACGAGAGGTTCTCTTTACAGTCAGCATTACATTCACTTTACCCTTCTGAATTTCAGGGGCATCAATGTGAGAGAAATAAAGGTTATCCAGTACAAACTCATATATCACTAAGTCTGCCTGCATTCCTTTCAAGTCAATTTTGTATTTATCAAACTTTCCCAAAGCTTCACTATTTTATTCGTTGCAAAGGTACAAAAAAAGCCCAAACATTCTGTTTTTCTAGTTTTATTTTCCCTAGGAGCATTCCCTAAATATCAAGTAGATAGACAGAATTCGGGCGACAAAGATACGAATAATAATCCTCATAACACAAAAATAGTCCGTAAATCTTCACTTTTTAAGCACTATTCTAAAATAGTCATAGCCAAATTACTTCAAACTAATATATAAATTATAACAAATCCTTTCTCACTACAAAAAATATTGAGGACACAGAGGAAAATACAAAGAGAAACACAGAGGTGATTCTACGGAAACTTCTCTGTATTGCTTCTGTACTTCCTCATGCATTTTCTTGCTCTTCTTCTTCATCTCTTTTCTCCCCCTTTCTCCTTTTCTATCTCCGTGCTCTCTGTGCCCTCTGTGCTGAGCTGTAGCGAGCCGATCTGTGGTACAATGGCAATCTATGGCTATAACGCAAAACGTCCCGTCAGTCTGATCGACTAACGGGACGTTTCTAAAAAATGGCGGCTACCTACTCTCCCACTGTTACGCAGTACCATCGGCGTGATCAGGCTTAACTTCTCTGTTCGGAATGGGAAGAGGTGGAACCCTGATGCTATAGCCACCTAAATAAGGTTGACATG
>POVV01000369.1_pt1 | contig 30982 bp, 28 predicted proteins | sample 1560271 | NCBI WGS metagenome assembly POVV01 (sample SAMN08337232, study PRJNA429181) | Bioreactor metagenome, whole genome shotgun sequencing project. | biome: cows' rumen and soil; feature: anaerobic; isolation source: anaerobic chemostat enrichment culture, galacturonate as sole carbon... | reverse complement strand
ATGTATCTAAATAGATTGGCTACGGTTCTTTCTTCACTCGTTTTGTCGATTAATGCAAGTACCTGTGCGCCTTTAGGACTGTTCTTTAGGTGATTGTATATATCTCTGTAATGAGCGGCAGTAATGTATTCGTTATCTTCGTCCGGATTACCGTAAATGAGCGTTCGAGCGTACAGTCGCATGGAAACACGCTGGAGGGTACTTTCGGCCTGAATGATATTGATCAGATTGTCGATGGCGTTCTGCGAGGTTGCCCAGTCTATCTTTCCGGAGTTCTCTTCTAGCGAATAACCCGAAATAACTCCTGTATAAATCGTTGCGTTAACACTGTAAGATTTGCTTAGGTTTCCTGTTACCATATAAACCATCACCGTTACGGCAATGGTTCCGAGTAAAAGCCACCAACGAATGCGATATAAAAACCGGCTGATATAAAGGATATATTCCATGTGGATTGCTTATTTTCGTAACATAGGTGTACGGGTAATTACTTCGAGTATCATAAGACTTTTGGTTAGCTCGAACTTACTGTTTTCGAAACGCTCTCGCGTCTGTGACTGCCTGTCTTTCTCAACTGCGAGTACACTTGAATCAACGCTTCCGCTTGTGAAGTCTTTCTCTATGATTTCGTATTGTATGTTGGCTAGTACCAACGCCTCCGCTCTCATTTTTAGTACATTGAGCTGGGCAGTGGCGGTAGCGTATAACTGGATGATTTCTCTTTTGATCTCTTCGAACTTGACCTCTCTTTCGAGCTCGGCTTTTTTGACGTTTAGCTTCTGGCGCTTGATGCGCGAACCCAGATCTAATAGTCCGTCTAAAGGAATGTTGAGTGCCCCACCGACGGTATATCCGTGCTGTGCTGCGGTCGAATAAGTTAAATAGGGGGGAACCGATACGTCGGTAAACGTGGACTCGTTGCCGAACATACCGTATTGATAGCTGCCCCGAATGCTGAAGAAGCCTAGTACAGCACGCTTCTCCCGGGCAAGTAACTTACGCTCTATCTGCTCATTAACTTTCGCAAGCTCGTAGGTGGGGGCGCCTTTCGCGTTTTCGAAGAGCAAGTCCAAAGAGGGCAATGTTATATTTGAATAATCCTCGTTGCTTAAATTCGAGAAATCACTAACCTCTTGCGCATGGATCGATTGAACTTCGCAAAGAAGGAGTAAGAAGAGTGGATATAGATAACGTAAGCGCTTCATAAATTCTCTATATTGCTTGTATTTGTTGTAAAATTACTTGCAAATATAGAGAATTATTTCAATGTCGGCACCTGGAAGTCAGTTTATTTTGTTATAGATGAGCGAAAGTCACGCTGTTGAGGCGTTAAAAAGCCTCCGTCATGTTAAAGTAGAATAAATTCTGCTTGTTGACCATGTTGCGGCCGAGATCGAAGCGGACGTTCATACGCGGCTGTATTTCGATGCGTAGACCCAAGCCTACATTGGGCAAAACGCCCTCTATCTTGGTGGGGGTGGGACCCATGAAACCGCAGCCTGCCCAAGCAGTATAACCCACACGGTTGAGCATCTTCTTCACCCAGGTGCTTTGATCGGTATTAATCATCTGGCGGTATTCGGCCATGATCACGTGCGAGGATTTGTCGCGGTACTGCCCCATGTAATAACCACGCAGGTCGAAAGGGGTTCCGCTCAATGCGTATTTGTTGAGTGGAACATCGCCGAATACATTTTTCGTTTGTGCCGTCCAGGCTAATACCCGGCGTTTGCCCAGCGATTGGTATTGTCGGTAGTCAATCTCTACGCGATAGAAGTTCTGGTCGCTGCCCAAAAACTTCTGGTACATCATGGCGCGGGTGTCGAGGTAGATGCCTCGATAGGCATTGGCGGGGATGTCGCGCGTATCGTAAGTGAGCAGAAAACCCAGTCCGGAGCTGAAGTTGCTGTACCCATCGGCTGTACCGCCGGCTTCGATATATGAGGCCTGTTCGACAAGTCCTTTGGCGGGTTTGCTCATGTCGTCGTAGTTGATATCGATCTGCGGCCCAACGAAGAAGTTGCTTTCGCCCAAACGGAACAAAAAACACGGGTTAATCTGCCCCCCGCTGTATCGGTACTGGCTGGTACTGTCGCTTCGTACATAGTTCTTGTTGGTATCGTATCCGATGCCGTAGAAGTTCTCGTAGGTATTCTTATAGCTGAACTGTCCGAAGATACGAAAACGGTCGCCCTTGAAGAAGAGCTGTGGCTTTGATTGCAGGTTCAATCCGCCATTGAATAGAAAAGCGATGGTGACGGGTAGAATCGACCGACGCAGCGTTGTGTCACTCGGTTGCATGCTAAAAGTCATCAGTGCACTACCACCCAGCAAAACACCGAAATCGGGGGTATAGCTGGGACCTCCCAGTATATTGTAGTGAAAATTACGTTTGGCTACCTCTTGACGTCGCAATTCACGCTTTGTTGTCAGCTTGCTGTCTTTGACGATGGAAACGCCCTCTTCTTGCCCCATTATGGAAGCAATAGGCATAGATGCGATGAGGATACCTATTATATATCTTTTCATATTGGTTCGTAAATCTGAGTGCAAAGGAAACTGTTTTATTTCAATTAGTTTTCATTTAGATCAATAATAAATCTAAAGGAATGAATAAAAATTTCAAAAAAGGATACTATTTTTGCAGTTTAGTGAATCAATCAAAACGAATAAACAGAAATGAATAAACGAATCTTGTCTGTATTTGTTCTGGGTACCGCTCTGCTTTCGGTGCAGGCGCAACAGGATAAAGGAGGAATCAGCAACGATATGCTGAAACAAATTCAACAAAGTTATCAGGGAACGGCAACCGATAAGGCATTGCGCAATGCCATCGGAAGTAATGATATCCGTAAACTGGCGTTGAACCAAGAAAATCTTACGGGGATGGATACACACTTCTCTGTTAAGGTAAACTCGAAGGGGGTGACCGATCAGAAATCGTCGGGACGTTGCTGGCTCTTTACGGGACTCAACGTAATGCGTGCCCGTGCCATCGCACAGTATGGTTTAGGGCAGTTCGAGTTCTCACAAACCTACCCGTTCTTTTACGATCAGTTGGAGAAAGCGAACTTGTTCTTGCAGGGCGTCATCAATACCGGCAAGAAGCCGATGGACGATAAAATGGTCGAATGGCTCTTTCGCAACCCGTTGAGCGATGGAGGTACTTTTACCGGTGTGGCGGATATTGTAGGCAAGTACGGTGTAGTGCCCAAGGAAGCGATGCCCGAGACGAACAGCAGCGAAAATACGGCACGCATGGCAGGACTCATCACGTTGAAGCTCCGCGAACAAGGCTTGCAACTCCGTGCGCAAGTGGCTACCGGAGCCAAACCGGCTACGCTCGAAAAGAACAAGACCGAGATGCTCGGAACCATTTACCGTATGTTGGTACTTAACTTGGGCGTGCCCCCGACGGAGTTTAACTGGACACGTTACGATGTCAAGGGAAATCCGGTAGAAACGGCACAGTATACCCCTCTGTCGTTTCTGGAGAAGTATGGAGATAAAAACCTGCTGACCAACTACGTGATGCTCATGAACGACCCCAGCCGGGAGTACTATAAGAGCTACGAAATTGATTATGATCGTCACCGCTACGACGGAACCAACTGGACGTACGTGAACCTGCCTGCCGAGGAGATCAAGCAGATGGCTATCGCTTCGCTGAAGGATAGTACGATGATGTATTTCTCGTGCGACGTAGGCAAGTTCCTCAACTCCGAACGCGGCCTACTCGATGTGAATAACTATGATTACAATTCGTTGATGGGGACTACCTTTGGGATGGATAAAAAACAGCGTATTCAGACTTTTGCAAGCGGATCTAGTCATGCTATGACGCTTATGGCAGTCGATCTGAATGCAGCCGGCAAACCTACGAAATGGATGGTGGAGAATAGCTGGGGAGCTACCAATGGCTATCAGGGGCACTTAATTATGACAGACGAGTGGTTCGATGAATACATGTTCCGTCTGGTGGTTGAGAAAAAGTTTGCCACTCCACAGGTTTTGGAAATATTGAAACAACAGCCCACTCGCCTTCCTGCGTGGGATCCGATGTTTGCAGGAGAGGAGTAGAAGTAGTGCGTTTGCGTACACGAAAGGAATTACGGATATATTTCCGTAATTCCTTTCTTTTTTGCTCTTTATTCACACTCTTTTTTATTACTTTTGCGGTCAAATTTATGAAACCATTATTTTATATAGCATGGCAAATGTAATAAAGTTACGCAAAGGCCTTGACATAAACCTGAAAGGGGAAGCTGCTACGGTGGTAACCTCAGTGAAGGAGCCGGGATTTTACGCACTCGTACCCGACGACTTCCCTGGAGTAACACCGAAAGTACTTGTCAAAGAACAGGAGTATGTGATGGCTGGAGGAACCTTGTTTATCGACAAGAACCATCCCGAAGTGAAATTTGTGTCGCCCGTTAGCGGCGTAGTGACAAGCGTAGAGCGTGGTGCACGCCGTAAAGTGCTGAATGTCGTGGTAGAGGCTGCTCTGGAGCAAGACTACGAGGAATTTGGCAAGAAGAACGTAGCTCAGCTGTCTGGCGAGGAGGTGAAGAATGCACTTCTGGAAGCCGGAATGTTTGCGTTTATGCGTCAACGTCCCTACGACGTGATTGCCGATCCGAGTGTGGCTCCGAGAGCTATTTTCGTGTCTGCTTTCGACAGCAAACCGCTGGCTCCCGAATTTGAGTTCGTGCTCAAAGGCGAGGAAACCAATTTCCAGACAGGACTCGATGCACTGGCTAAGATAGCCAAAACCTACCTGGGCATCAGTGTAAAACAAAAAGCTACTGCGTTGACGCAAACCAAAAACGTAACAGTAACTGCTTTCGAAGGACCGAATCCTGCCGGAAACGTAGGCGTACAAATCAATCACACCGCACCTATCTCGAAAGGCGAAACGGTGTGGACCATCGACCCTCAGGCGGTAATCTTTATCGGTCGCTTGTTCAATACCGGCCGGGTAGATATGACCCGCATGGTTGCCGTGACCGGTTCTGAAGTGTTGAAACCGGCTTACTGCAAACTGCGTGTAGGTGCATTGCTAACTAACGTATTCAGCGGCAACGTTACCGAAGGACGCGACCTGCGCTACATCAGCGGCAATCCGCTAACCGGCAAACAAGTGAAGCCGAACGAGTTTTTAGGTGCTTTCGATAGCCAACTCACCGTAATCCCCGAGGGAGACGAGATTCATGAGATGCTCGGATTCATCATGCCACGCTTCGATCAGTTCAGCATGAACCACTCTTACTTCAGTTGGTTGATGGGTAAGAAGCAATACACCATCGATGCACGTATCAAGGGAGGCGAACGCCACATGATTATGTCCAATGAATACGACCGTGTATTTCCGATGGACATCTTGCCCGAATACCTGATTAAAGCCATCATTGCCGGAGATATCGACCGCATGGAAGCGCTCGGCATCTATGAGGTAGCACCCGAGGACTTCGCCCTGTGCGAGTTCGTTTGCTCTTCGAAGATGGAGTTGCAACGTATTGTACGTGCCGGACTCGATGCCCTGCGCGCCGAAATGGCCTAATTCATAATTCATAATTTAGAACTCATAATTAATGAAAGCGTTAAGAAATTATCTCGATAAGATAAAGCCGAACTTTGAAGAGGGCGGCAAACTCCACGCATTTCGTTCGGTGTTTGATGGCTTCGAAACATTCCTGTTCGTGCCCAATGCCACCTCGAAATCGGGAACGCATATTCACGACTCTATCGACAGTAAACGAATTATGTCGATTGTGGTCATTGCTTTAATACCGGCACTGCTGTTCGGTATGTACAATGTAGGTTACCAACACTTCACACACGCTGCTCTTCCGGGCAGTTTCTGGGAGATGTTTGCCTACGGATTCCTGGCTGTATTACCCAAAATTATTGTTTCCTACGTAGTCGGTCTGGGTATCGAGTTCGTGGTGGCTCAATGGAAAGGAGAGGAGATTCACGAAGGATTTCTCGTATCGGGATTACTGATTCCGATGATCGTTCCGGTTGACTGTCCGCTCTGGATTCTGGCTGTGGCCACCGCTTTTGCCGTTGTGTTTGCCAAAGAGGTATTCGGCGGAACGGGTATGAACGTATTCAACGTGGCTTTGGTAACACGTGCCTTCTTGTTCTTCGCTTATCCCACCAAGATGTCGGGCGATGCCGTTTGGGTATCGGGCGATAGCATCTTCGGACTCGGACAGCATGTTGACGGACTCACTGCCGCCACCTCTCTGGGGTTGGCTTCGACCGCTACGACACCCGACGCCTTCCCCCCCTTCTCGTGGGATATGGTGACCGGCTTGATTCCCGGCTCAATTGGTGAAACCAGTGTTATTGCCATCCTAATCGGTGCTATCATTCTGTTGGTAACCGGTGTGGCAAGTTGGAAAACGATGTTGTCAGTCTTCGTGGGTGGTGCATTCATGGGATGGGTGTTCAACACCGTTGGACCCAACACAGCAATGGCTCACATGCCTTGGTACGAACACCTCGTGCTGGGTGGTTTCTGCTTCGGTGCCGTATTTATGGCTACCGACCCTGTAACCTCTGCCCGTACCGAGACTGGTAAGTACGTATTCGGATTTCTGATCGGTGCTATGGCCATCATTATCCGCGTGCTCAACCCCGGATACCCCGAAGGTATGATGCTCGCTATCCTGCTGATGAACATCTTCGCACCGCTTATCGACTACTGTGTGGTACAAAGCAACATCGGTCGCCGTGAGAAACGTGCCGTCAAATCTAATCGTAATTAAACCGAAACAACAAAGAAAGATATGAATACAAACAGTAATTCCTATACTATCATTTATGCTTCGGTAATGGTTGTTATCGTAGCATGTGCACTGGCATTCGTCTCTTCGTCACTCAAAGCGACGCAGAACAAGAATGTTGAGCTGGACAAAATGAAGCAGATATTGAGTGCGCTCAATATCGACACCAAAGGGCAAGATGCTCAAGCTCTCTATAAGAAATATGTGAAGCAAGATCTCATTATCAACTCTGAAGGACAGACGGTGGCCGAAACCGGTGGTTTCAACATCGTGTCGAAGGAAGAGTTGGCCAAACCGCTCGCCGAACGTCAACTACCCGTATATGTGTGCGATGTAGACGGAGAGACGAAGTACGTGCTTCCGTTGTACGGACAAGGACTGTGGGGCCCTATCTGGGGCTACGTAGGCTTGAATGCCGATAAGGACGTGGTCTACGGAACTTATTTCTCACACCAAGGCGAAACACCGGGTCTGGGAGCAGAAATCTCGACCATGCATTTCCAAGCTCCATTCATCGGAAAGCACATCATGCAGAACGGGCAGTTTGCCTCTATCGCTGTCGTAAAACCTGGCAAAACAGTCGAAGGTCAGGACTATGTAGACGGCATTTCGGGTGGTACTATCACCTCGGTGGCGGTAGACCATATGTTGAAGAACTGTCTGGGACAATACGATAAATTTTTAACTAATAAACAATAAGGAGGGAAATAGAAATGAGTCAACTGTTCTCTAAAAAGAATAAAGAAGTATTCTGCAACCCACTTAATATCGATAACCCGGTAACCGTACAGGTGCTTGGTATCTGTTCGGCACTCGCCGTAACGGCCAAGCTCGAACCTGCTATCGTCATGGGTCTTTCGGTAACGGTCATCGTTGCCTTTGCCAATGTCATCATCTCGCTGCTACGCAAAACGATTCCGAATCGTATCCGTATCATCGTTCAGTTGGTGGTGGTAGCCGCGCTGGTAACCATTGTAAGTGAAGTATTGAAAGCATTTGCTTACGACGTAAGCGTGCAGCTCTCTGTATATGTCGGTTTGATTATCACCAACTGTATCTTGATGGGGCGCCTTGAGGCGTTTGCCATGCAGAACGGTCCTTGGGAGTCGTTCCTCGATGGAATTGGTAACGGACTGGGCTATGCCGGCATCCTCATCATCGTGGGTTTCTTCCGCGAGCTGTTGGGTTCGGGATCTCTGTTTGGTATGCAGGTTATTCCGCAGGCATTCTACGAGATGGGATATATCAATAACGGTTTGATGCTGATGCCTCCGATGGCGCTCATCATCTGTGCTTGTATCATCTGGGTACAACGCAGCCGCACTAAACAATTACAAGAAAAGTAATTCTGAATTCAGAATTCAAAATTAACTACTTATGAATGATTATTTAAGTTTGTTTGTAAAGTCGATCTTTGTCGACAATATGATATTCGCTTACTTCCTCGGTATGTGTTCGTACCTGGCAGTATCGAAGAATGTAAAGACAGCGCTGGGACTGGGTATTGCCGTAACTTTCGTATTGGTGGTAACGCTTCCGGTCAACTATCTGCTCGAAAACTACGTACTCAAAGCCGATGCGCTGGTCGAAGGTGTCGATCTGAGCTTCTTAAGCTTCATCCTCTTTATTGCCGTCATTGCCGGTATCGTGCAGTTGGTCGAGATGGTGGTCGAACGCTTCTCGCCCTCGCTCTATGCTTCGTTAGGTATCTTCCTGCCCTTGATTGCCGTTAACTGTGCCATCATGGGAGCCTCGTTGTTTATGCAACAACGTCAGTTTATCAATATCGGCGAGGCTACGACTTATGCCGTAGGTTCGGGTATCGGCTGGTTGCTTGCCATTGTGGGCTTAGCTGCTATCCGCGAAAAGATGGCCTACTCTGATGTTCCCGCACCGTTGCGCGGTCTGGGCATTACGTTTATCACCGTAGGACTCATGGCGATGGCATTTATGTGTTTCTCTGGATTGAAGTTATAATAAGTAAAATACGAAAGAACAATGACTGATTTAATATTAACGAGCGTCGGAGTATTCCTTGGAGTGATACTCCTGCTCGTCATTATATTGCTTGTGGCGAAGAACTTTCTGTCTCCGTCGGGCGAGGTTACGATAACGATGAACGGTGAAACCAAGCTCAAGGCCGACACTGGAGGAACCCTATTGGGAACCCTCTCGGCCAATGAGGTATTCCTATCGTCGGCTTGTGGTGGTAAGGGTTCGTGTGGTCAGTGCCGCTGTCAAGTACTTGAAGGCGGTGGCGAAATTCTGCCTACCGAAACCGGATTCTTCTCACGCAAAGAGCAGAAAGACAACTGGCGCTTAGGTTGCCAGGTAAAGGTGAAGCAAGACATGTCGATCAAGATCGACGAAGCCATCCTGGGTGTGAAAGAGTGGGAGTGCGAGGTTATTTCGAACAAGAACGTGGCTACGTTTATCAAAGAGTTCATCGTGGCTCTGCCCAAAGGCGAACACATGGACTTCGTGCCCGGTTCGTATGCACAGATCAAGATCCCTACCTATGCGATGGATTACGATAAGGACATCGACAAAGAGCTGATCGGCGACGAGTACCTGCCTGCTTGGAAACAGTTCGGACTCTTTGGTCTGAAGTGTGAGAATAAAGAGGAAACTATCCGTGCGTACTCTATGGCTAACTATCCTGCCGAGGGCGACCGTATCATGTTGACCGTGCGTATTGCTACGCCTCCGTTCAAGCCTCGCGAGCAAGGTCCTGGATTCATGGACGTGCCTGCCGGTATCGCTTCTTCGTATATCTTCACCCTCAAACCGGGCGATAAGGTAACGATGAGCGGCCCTTATGGCGATTTCCATCCGATACTTGATACGAAGAACGAGATGATGTGGATTGGTGGTGGTGCCGGTATGGCTCCGTTGCGTGCACAAATCATGCACTTAACTAAGACGCTCCACGTTACCGATCGCAAGATGACTTACTTCTACGGAGCCCGTGCGCTCAATGAAGTATTTTATTTGGAAGATTTCTTGCAAATTGAAAAAGATTTCCCTAACTTTACGTTCCATCTGGCGCTTGACCGTCCAGACCCCGCTGCTGATGCAGCAGGCGTAAGCTATACACCCGGTTTTGTGCATAACGTGATTTACGAAACGTATTTGAAGAATCACGAAGCACCCGAAGATATTGAGTACTACATGTGTGGCCCCGGCCCGATGAGTAAAGCCGTAGAAGGCATGCTTGATAGTCTTGGCGTACCGGCAAAGAACCTGATGTTCGATAACTTCGGTTCGTAAACATGATGTTTTTTTCGTTTTTTCATGAAAGGGTTTATTCCCTTATATAAAGAATTGAATGTTCCGGCAGCTGATGTGATATCAGTTGCCGGATTTTTTTTGTACCTTTGCCGCCATTATGATGTTACAAAACAACGAATTGATTCAAACAGCGCTACGCAATCTCAAGATTGAAGCGCTTAATCCTATGCAAGAGGCTGCCATTGATGCTGCCTGTGACGAAAAAGACGTTATTCTGCTTTCTCCCACCGGTTCGGGCAAAACACTGGCGTTCCTGTTGCCACTGCTCAGTATACTCCAACCGGACAACAACTCCGTACAAGTACTTATTCTCGTGCCTTCGCGCGAGCTCGCTCTACAGATAGAATCGGTTTTCAAATCGATGAATACCCCTTGGAAAACCTGCTGTTGCTACGGAGGTCATCCCATGGCCGAAGAAAAGAAGAGTATTGCCGGCAATCACCCCGCTATCATTATCGGTACGCCGGGACGGCTTACCGACCACTTGGGCAAGGGAACGTTCAACCCCGATACCATCCATACGCTCATTATCGATGAGTTCGACAAATCGCTTGAGTATGGTTTTCACGATGAGATGGCCGAGATTATCGCCCAACTGCCGGGTTTGAAGAAACGTATACTACTCTCCGCTACCGATGCCGAAGAGATACCGCAATTTGCCGGAATGAACGAAACGGTGAAGCTTAACTTTCTTACCGACGCCCCGCAAGAGGAGTCGCGCCTGCGGTTAATGAAAGTTGTTTCGCCTGCCAAAGATAAGATAGAGACACTTTACAAGCTGCTGTGTAAGCTGGGCAGCAGTTCGAGTATTGTGTTCTGCAACCATCGCGATGCCGTAGATCGTGTAAGTGCGCTACTGACGGAGATGGGCATTTACAATGAACGCTTTCACGGAGGTATGGAGCAGCCCGATCGCGAACGGGCACTTTATAAGTTCCGCAACGGAAGCTGTCACGTGCTTATATCGACCGATCTGGCTGCCCGAGGACTTGATATTCCCGAGGTGGAGCATATCATTCATTATCATTTGCCTGTGAACGAAGAGGCCTTTACGCACCGCAATGGTCGAACCGCTCGCTGGGATGCGCGTGGAACCTCGTACCTCATTCTTCATGCCGAAGAGCCCTTGCCCGAATACATCCCCTCGGACATCGAAACCCGCACGTTGCCCGAGCAAGCCTCGCGTCCACCCAAACCCCTTTGGGTTACCTTATATATAGGTAAAGGAAAGAAGGACAAGCTCAGCCGCATGGATATTGCCGGTTTCTTCTACAAGAAAGGAAAGCTGGCACGTGAAGACGTAGGCCCTATCGATGTGAAAGAACATTATGCTTTCGTAGCCATCCGTCGCGGCAAGATAAAGCAACTTCTTACCCTCATTCAAGGCGAAAAGATCAAAGGAATGAAAACTGTCATCGAGGAGGCAGACTAAAGATAAACTATTCGCTGCAAGTATAAGCAACCGTTCTTAATTAAACGAGCGGTTGCTTTTGTGTGAATACACGGTTCTTTGCACATGAATCAACTGTCCGTAAACCATCACTGCACCATTCTTCGATGCCCAGTGGCGGCGGCTTCGCTTTTTCTTACTTCACGTTCTCTGTTCGCTGTTTACAATCTGTTATAAAACAGCTCTTTGCTTTAGTGTTATAAATAGTTGTATAATTCGTTCTTTTATTGTTAGTTATTTGTTGAAGTGTCAGTAATTATACGAAATTCATTTCCTGATTTTGCTTTGTTAGACGTACTTTGCAAATGAATGCATGTAAGTTGCATAAACCATAAAAAACGGCGGAAAATGCCGTCCGAACATGCAAAATTATAAGGAAAGGTTTGTTTCACGGAAATAAATGCGTAAATTCGCAATGTCGTAATGACATTATAAATTAATAAACGAAATTGTTAAACCCAAAACAAACTTCAGATGAAAAAGCATAATTTCAGTGCAGGACCCTCCATTCTTCCCCGCGAAGTGATCGAAGAAACAGCAAAGGCTATTTTAGATTTCAATGGTTCCGGGCTCTCCGTTTTAGAAGTTAGTCACCGTGGCAAAGATTTTCAGGCAGTAATGGATGAGGCTGTGGCCTTGTTCAAAGAACTGCTCAACGTTCCCGAAGGTTATTCAGTTATTTTCCTGGGTGGTGGTGCCAGCCTCGAATTCTGCATGATTCCCTACAACTTTCTCGAGAAAAAAGCGGCTTACCTCAACACTGGCGTCTGGGCTAAGAAAGCACAGAAAGAAGCCAAGGGGTTTGGCGAAGTAGTCGAAGTAGCCTCTTCGGCCGAAGCCAACTATACGTACATCCCCAAGGGATATACGATTCCTGTTGATGCCGATTACTTTCACATTACTACCAACAATACCATCTACGGTACGGAGTTGAAAGAAGACATCTGCTCGCCCGTTCCGTTGATTGCTGATATGTCATCCGATATTTTCTCACGTCCTATCGACGTTTCCAAATACACTTGCATCTATGGTGGTGCACAGAAGAATCTCGCACCTGCCGGAGTCACCTTCGTCATTGTCAAAGACGATGCCTTGGGCAAAGTATCACGCTACATACCTACGATGCTCGACTATCGTACCCACATCAAAGAAGGATCAATGTTCAACACACCTCCCGTACTGCCCATTTATGCAGCCATGCAAACACTGCGTTGGATCAAGGCTCAAGGTGGTGTGAAAGAGATGGAGCGCCGCGCCATCGAGAAAGCCGATTTGCTTTACGGCGAGATCGACCGCAACAAGGTGTTCGTTGGCACAGCCGTAACCGAAGACCGCTCACGCATGAACATCTGTTTCGTGATGGCTCCCGGATACGAAGCCCTCGAGGCTGACTTCTTGAAATTCGCCCAGTCGAAAGGTATGGACGGTATCAAGGGGCACCGCTCGGTAGGTGGTTTCCGCGCCTCTTGCTACAACGCTATGCCCAAAGAGAGCGTACAAGCATTGGTCGATTGCATGAAAGAATTTGAGAAACTACACACCAACTAACCCATGAAAGTACTTATTGCCACCGATAAACCGTTTGCCAAAGTAGCCGTAGACGGAATTCGCAAAGAAATAGAAGCAGCCGGATACGAACTCGCGCTGCTCGAAAAATATACCGAAAAGGCACAACTGCTCGATGCAGTCAAAGATGCCAACGCCATCATCATCCGCAGCGACATTATTGATGCACAGGTGCTCGATGCCGCCAAAGAGCTCAAAATCGTAGTGCGTGCTGGAGCCGGATACGACAACGTAGACCTCGAAGCAGCCACTGCACACGGTGTATGCGTGATGAACACCCCCGGACAAAACTCCAATGCTGTGGCCGAACTGGCACTGGGCATGATGGTGTATGCCGCCCGTAACTTCTTCAACGGAACATCTGGCACGGAGTTGATGGGCAAGAAACTCGGTATCCATGCTTACGGAAACGTAGGCCGCAACGTAGCCCGCATTGCCAAAGGTTTTGGCATGGAGATATATGCCTATGATGCTTTCTGCCCCGCCGATGTGATCGAGAAAGACGGAGTTAAAGCCTTGACTTCAGCCGATGAGTTGTATCAAACCTGCGATGTGGTGTCGCTGCACATCCCAGCAACACCCGAAACGAAAAAGTCGATCAACTACGCCCTGCTCAAGCAAATGCCCAAAGGTGCCATGTTGGTAAACACTGCTCGCAAGGAGGTAATCAACGAAGATGAATTGATTAAACTGATGGAAGATCGTCCCGACTTTAAATACTTGACCGATATCATGCCTGCCGCCAATGACAAGTTCACCGAACTTTTTGCCGGCCGCTACTTCTCTACACCCAAGAAGATGGGTGCACAGACTGCCGAGGCTAATATCAATGCCGGTATTGCTGCAGCCACACAGATTGTAGGCTTCTTGAAAGACGGTTGCGAGAAGTTCAGAGTCAATAAATGAAAGAAATATGCGTAATAAATTCCCTCTCCTATATGTGATGCTAATCGTAGATTTTGTGCTAGGGATTGCTGTCTTGTTTGTGAGTACCCTCCTTCATTTGTCTTTGTCCGATTTCTTACAAGGGCTTTGCATTGGAGTTGCGGGAACACTGATTCTCGGTGGCGTCGCTTTGGGAGTGTGGTACTTTATGCGCAAAAATAAACCTTGTAACATCTAATAAACATCTCTTACTCTATGGCTGTAATCAAACCTTTTAAAGGCATTCGCCCGCCGCAAGAACTGGTAGAACAAGTTGCATCGCGCCCTTATGACGTGTTAAACTCGGAAGAGGCGCGCGCCGAAGCTGCCGGAAACGAGAAATCGCTCTATCATATCATTAAACCCGAGATTGACTTTCCTGTAGGCACCGATGAGCACGACGAGAAGGTTTACCTCAAAGCTGCCGAAAACTTTCAAGCCTTTCAAGACAAGGGTTGGTTGGTGCAAGATGCTGCCGAGAACTATTATGTATACGCTCAGACCATGAATGGAAAGACGCAATACGGGCTCGTGGTAGGCGCCTATGTACCCGACTATATGAACGGTGTGATTAAGAAACACGAGCTCACCCGTCGCGATAAAGAGGAAGACCGTATGAAGCATGTACGTGTAAACAACGCCAACATCGAACCCGTATTCTTTGCTTATCCCGACAACGAGGTGCTCGATGCACTGATCCGTAAGTACACCACCCAACCGCCTGTGTACGATTTCATCGCCCCCGGTGATGGGTTCGGACATAGCTTCTGGGTGATCGACGCTACCGAAGACATCGCTCAAATCACTGCACAGTTTGCCGCCATGCCTGCCCTTTACATTGCTGACGGGCATCACCGTAGCGCTGCTGCCGCATTGGTGGGAGCCGAGAAAGCTGCACAAAATCCGGCTCATAACGGAACCGAAGAGTACAACTACTTTATGGCCGTGTGTTTTCCTGCTAATCAGTTGACGATTATCGATTACAATCGAGTGGTCAAAGACCTCAACGGGCTTAGCCCCGAAGCGTTTCTGGCCGCTCTCGAGAAGAATTTCGTCGTAGAGAAGAAAGGTGTCGGAGTGTATCAACCTGTCGGTTTGCACAATTTCGCTCTGTACCTGGGCGGAACATGGTACAGCCTCACTGCTCGGGTAGGAACGTACAATGATCACGACCCCATCGGCGTGCTCGACGTGACGATCTCCTCTAACCTCATTCTCGACGAGATACTTGGCATCAAAGACCTGCGCTCAGACAAGCGCATCGATTTTGTTGGCGGTATTCGAGGATTGGGCGAACTGAGCAAGCGTGTCGACAGCGGCGAAATGAAAGTGGCCTTGGCTCTCTATCCTGTTTCGATGAAGCAGTTGATGGATATTGCCGATACGGGCAACATCATGCCTCCCAAAACCACTTGGTTTGAACCCAAACTGCGTTCGGGGCTAGTCATTCACAAGCTCGACTAAGGCGTTTCTCACCATAGACCACACAAAAGAGGGCGGAGGATGATCAATCCTTCGCCCTCTTTGACAAACCACGGGGCATTGTGCTTTTTTCCTTGCAAGAGGTTAAAAAACACGATGCCCCGTGTGTACTCTGTGACGAATTAAGTATCTTTGCACCATGACTGCTGAAGATACTTACCAAACCATCCTTGAGCCATCCGAGGCACTGTTTACCGAAAAGCGAAGCAAATTCATCGCACTCGCTTATCCCGTTGGCAACCTTGAGGAGATAAAGACTCACATTGATGCGGCTCAGAAGAAATATTACGATGCACGCCACGTGTGTTATGCCTATATGCTGGGGCATGAGCGTACCAACTTTCGCGCCAATGATAACGGCGAACCTTCCGGAACGGCCGGAAAACCCATTTTGGGACAAATCAATTCGAACAATCTCACCGATATACTTATCATCGTGGTGCGCTATTTTGGTGGCATCAAATTGGGCACGGGTGGTCTCATTGTGGCCTATAAAGCTGCTGCTGCCGAGGTGATCAGTACGTGTACGGTAATCGAAAAAACGGTCGACGAAGAGGTGACCGTTCTCTTCGAATATCCCTTTATGAACGATGTGATGCGCATTGTCAAGGAGGAAGAACCCGAGATCGTTGCCCAATCTTACGATATGGATTGCAGCATGACCCTCCGCATCCGCCAATCAATGATGTCACGCCTGCGCGCGCGGCTCGAAAAGGTGGAGACGGCACGAATCCCCGAACAAAACTAAAAAAGCAATATATGGCATTTGAAGCAACTAAAAGAGAGTGGAGCGAACTCTATACCTTTTTCCGTCTGTTGGCAGACGGAAAAGTCGCTCACGGTACCCCTCAGGCTAAACGCAACGAAGACAACGTATGGCCTATCGCCATGATTCAGCGTGAGGAGCATAACGGTACGCGTCGCTACTACATAGAAGGAGAAATGATTCGTATGGAAACCGAACTAAAAGAGAAGGCGCAGTCCGGTGCTCCGGTGTTGACCCAGAGCTTGCCCCGCGAAGATTTTGCCGAAGTGGCGCGCCTGGTGTTGGAGGCAATTAAGTCTTCGGCTGACGATGAAGTTACCTCCCCCGATGGGGTAGAGGAGTTTCTCGATGCTGCCGCCATCTTCGACCTCGAAGCCAAAACCGAAGATCGTACCGACCTGTCTATCGCCTTTTGGCATCCCGAGGCCCCACTGACGGGCTTCAGTGTGCGTTCACGGCTTAGTACCATGAATCCGCTGCTCGATGGCGGACGAACTGCCAACCTGAAGTTTGAGCAAACGGGTATTAAGTTTGCCACTCCAACGGTGAACAAGATCAATGCCTTGCCCGAATCGCCTACCGAGGTGGTAGATCGCATGCTGATGATCGAACGTTTGGGTGGTGTATTGAAGTATGCCGATGTGGCCGACCGCGTGTTTCGTAGCAACCTCTTAATGATGGATCTTCATTTTCCCCGCCTGCTGGCCGAAATGGTGCGCACGATGCACATCGAAGGCATCTCACGGGTGAGTGAGTTGACCAAGCTGATGCGCGAAATCAATCCACTCAAGATCAAGGAAGAGTTGATTGATAAGCACGGATTCTACGAATTTAAGGTGAAGCAGCTCCTAATGGCATTGGTACTGGGCATGCGTCCTGCTAAAATCTACAACGGAACCGACTCGGCCGTCGAAGGGCTCTTGCTAGTCGATGGAAGCGGCGAGGTACTTTGCTACCATAAGTCTCAGAAAGAGGTGTTCGAGGAATTCCTTTTCCTGAACAGCCGTTTTGAGAAAGGTCCGGTCGAGAAAGACAAGTACGGCTTTTTGGAGAAAGAAAACGGAGTGTATTACTTCAAACTCAACGCAAAGATTGGTTTGGTAAAGCGATAGTATCTGCGTTACCTCTCCCTCTCGAAGCTCGCACAACGAACAATATTTATACTGACAGCAACGATGAACAACGTATTAGAAACCATCAAAGCACGCCGCAGTGTGCGTGCTTACGACAACTGCCAAGTGCCTCTTGGCGATCTGCAAGCGATACTCGAAGCAGCGACCTATGCCCCCAGCGGGATGCATTATGAGACGTGGCACTTCACTGCCATTCAGCGTACCGAAACCTTGATCGAGCTCAACAACCGCATCAAAGGCGCTTTTGCCAAAAGCAGCGACCTTCGGTTGCAGGAGCGCGGAGCGAGTTCGACGTACTGCTGCTACTACCACGCACCTACGTTGGTGATCGTATCGAACGAACCGACACAGTGGTGGGCGGCAATGGATTGTGCTTGTGCCATCGAGAATATGTTTCTGGCGGCACAATCGCTCGGCATCGCTTCGTGCTGGATTAATCAGTTGGGAACGACCTGCAACGACCCCGAAGTGCGCGCCCTGCTCACCTCGTTGGGAGTGCCCGAAGGGCATCAGGTGTATGGCTGCGTGGCATTGGGCTATGCCGCACCGGGAGTATCACTGAAAGAGAAGGTGGTAAAGGCCGGAACCGTTACGATTGTGGCAGAGTAAGGATAGAGATATTTTATTATCCCAATACCCCAAAAAAAGCCCGCCTTCTTTTTGAAAAAGCTGGCGGGAAAAATAAAAAAGCTGGCGGCGTTTTATTAAAACGCCGCCAGCTTTTCTTCAAACAGTAAGCACGTTTTTTACTACATGCTGTTTATCTACTCTATGCTACAATGTGCGGTAAGGCACTTTCCAACAAAGTGTGAGGGACGGTGCTAACCTTTTAGCGCCTGTTTCTTACAGCTCGCCGTATTGCGTTGTGAATAGTTTACGGTCGCCCAGTGTATTGTCTATACGTGCTACGTTGACCCAGAACTTGTTTTCGCGTACACTCTCAATCGGATAAGCCGCCTTTTCGCGCGGATAGCTATGCTTCCATTCGTTGGCTACCACCTCGTATTCGGGGTGTGGAGCGTTGACCAATACATTGTCTTCCTTATCGGCCTGTCCGTTCTTCAGCTCTTGAATCTCCTCCCAGATGCTTTGCATCACATCGACAAAGTTGTCCAGTTCGGCAAGGCTTTCGCTTTCGGTAGGTTCGATCATCAGTGTGCCGTGAACGGGGAAGGAGAGGGTTGGTGCGTGATATCCGTAATCCATCAGTCGCTTGGCGATATCGTTTTCGCTGATACCCGTTTCAGTAAATACGTTGCGGCACTCCAGAATCATTTCGTGTCCCACACAGCCGTTGGCACCGCGATACACAATGCCGTAGGTGTCTTTGAGGCAGGCTGCCAGATAATTGGCGCTCAGAATAGCCGTTTGAGTAGCCTTTCTCAACCCCTCGGTACCCATCATGCGGATGTATCCGTAGGTGATCGTAGCCACGCCTACGCTTCCATAAGGAGCGGCAGATACTGCGTTGGCATCGTTTCCGAAGATGAAGTGACCGGGCAGGAACGGAACCAGGTGTTCTGCCACACAGATGGGACCTACACCGGGACCACCGCCACCGTGAGGAATCGAGAACGTCTTGTGTAAGTTCAGGTGGCAGACATCGGCACCGATAAATCCCGGGTTAGTCAATCCTACTTGAGCGTTCATATTGGCACCGTCCATGTACACCTGTGCGCCACAGGCATGAATGATGCGACAGATCTCTACGATCTCCGTTTCGAAGATGCCGTGAGTCGATGGGTAGGTAATCATCAGTGCTGCCAGGTCGTCGCGGTTCTCTTCGGCTTTGGTACGCAGGTCGAGCATATCGACATTGCCCTGCTCATCGCAAGCACAGGTAATGGTGGTAAAGCCTGCCTGAATGGCCGATGCCGGATTCGTTCCGTGTGCAGATGCCGGAATAAGTACCTTGCTACGGTGTCCTTCGCCGATGCTTTCGAGGTAAGCGCGTATCACCCGCAAGCCTGCATATTCGCCGCTGGCTCCCGAGTTGGGTTGAAGGCTTGTGCCGGCAAATCCGGTGATGATATTCAGCTCATCACATAGGTTCTTAACCATTTCGCGATACCCTTCGGCCTGATCTTCGGGTACGAGCGGATGCAGATTGGCGAGTCCGGGTAGCGTCAGGGGCAACAATTCGGCTGCTGCGTTGAGCTTCATGGTACACGATCCGAGTGAGATCATCGACTGTGCTAGCGAAATGTCTTTGCGGTCGAGGCGTTTGATGTAACGCATTAGTTCGGTTTCGGTATGGTACTTTTTAAACACCTCGTGTGTGAGGAAATCGCTCCGGCGCTTCAGTTCTTCCTCGATGGTGTTCTTCAACGGCACATCGTCTACTTTCTGGAAATCTCTTCCGGCAGCAATGGCGAAGATAGAGAGTAGCACGTTGACGGCAGCCAGATCGGTGGTTTCGTCGATGCTAAAACCTACGTGTCCGTTGTCGAAGTAGCGTAGATTCACCTCTTTGCTCAGGGCGATGGTACGTATCTGTTGTGGCGACACTGCATCGGGAAGTGCGAAGCAGAGTGTGTCGAAATATTGGTCGTTGAGCTGTGTATAGCCCAGTTTCATTAAGTTGCTTTCGAGAAAAGCAGCGATGCTGTGAATACGCGAAGCGATGGTCGTGATACCCTCTTGTCCGTGATAAACTGCATAAAAGCCGGCCATGGTAGCCAATAGTGCCTGTGCGGTACAGATGTTCGAGGTTGCTTTCTCGCGTTTGATGTGCTGCTCGCGGGTTTGGAGTGCCATACGGTAGCATCGCTTGCCGTACTTGTCGAGTGAGAGCCCGATGATGCGTCCCGGCACGTTGCGTTTGAACTCGTCGCGTGTAGCAAAGTATCCTGCCGACGGGCCGCCGTAGAAGAGGGGAATACCCAATCGTTGGGTGCTTCCGAAGGCGATGTCGGCTCCCCATTCGCCCGGAGGAACGAGCAGTGCCAAACTCAGGATGTCGGCAGCTACAGCTATCTTGCAGTCGGCTGCATGGGCTCTTTCGGCCAGTTCGCGGTAGTCGTTTGTATTTCCGCTTGCATTGGGGTATTGCACCAAGCAGGCAAATACGTCGGGGCTGAATTCGAACTCGCGGTAGTCTCCTACACGAAGCTCGATGCCTTGCGGTATGGCGCGTGTGGTCATTACGGCAAGTGTTTGGGGGAATATCTCCTCATCGACCAGCACCACATTGGCACCACTCTTTTGTTGTGCACGGCTGCGCAGTGCAAACATCATCGATACGGCCTCGGCTGCGGCAGTGGCTTCGTCGAGCAGCGAGCAGTTGGCCAGTGGTAGTGCCGTGAGGTCGGATACGGCTGTCTGGAAGTTCATCAGCGCTTCGAGCCGTCCTTGCGATACTTCGGCCTGATAGGGCGTGTAAGAGGTATACCATACCGGATTCTCGAATACATTGCGCAAAATCACTGCCGGAGCAATGGTGTTGTACCATCCCATACCGATGTAGGTCGTGTAGAGTTTGTTCTTGCCGGCCAGTGCGGCAATGTGTTGACCATACTCGTACTCGGTCATGGGTTCGGGTAGCGGCAATGCATCCGGCAACAAGATGTTGGCGGGGATGGTTTTTTCGATTAATTCGTCGACGCTGTTCATGCCTATCTTTTTAAGCATAATCTCAGCGTCGTGTTCATTGATGCCGATGTGTCGGCTGGCTAATAAATCAGTTTTCATATCATTAGTATTTTTGTTCGTTGGTGGTTACAAAGTTTATCTGAAGAATGGATTTTCGGCTTTCTCCATGCCGATGGTGGTGGGAGCTCCATGTCCCGGATATACGATTGTTTCGTTGGGCAACGTAAACAGGCGGCTGCAAATGTGTTCTTTCAGCTCGTCGAAATTGCCTCCTGTCAGATCGGCTCTGCCAATGCTTCCTTGAAACAGCACGTCGCCCGAGAACATACAGTTGTCTGCCGCCGAGTAGTACACCAAACTGCCCGGCGAGTGTCCCGGCACGTGAATGGCTTCGAGTGAAGTATGTCCGAAGGTGATGATGTCGCCATCGTGCAGGTACTTGCCCAACGGCACGGGAGCTTCGTTTAACTGGAAGCCGAACATCCGGCTCTGTTTGGGTGCACTCTCGAGCCAATACTCATCTGCCTGACTGGCTTCGGCTGATAAGCCGAACTCTTGCAGCATGAACGGGTTTCCAAAAATATGATCGAGGTGCAGGTGTGTATTGAGCAGATGCTTCACCGTAAGTCCATTGGTTATAATGAAATTTTTCAGTGTTTGCTTCTCTTCATCGTAGAAGCAGCCCGGATCAATGACCACTGCCTCTTTGGTGTCGTCCCATAATACGTAACAGTTTACGGGAAACATATTAAATTCAAATCTCTTTATCTTCATACGTTTTTAAATGATTATCAGGGTAGGCTTACATACACGACCTTCTTTGTTTCGAAGAACTCTTCGGAGAACTCTTCACCGAGGCTGTGCATGGTGGTTTTGTGCTTAAAGGGCATCGCTTCGTGCTCCAACTCGCCTCCTTTGAGGCAGATAAGACCGTTGGGCAGCGCATTGATTCCTCGGGGCGATATGTTTTTTTTAATGATTTTAATCAGATCGGATAGCGGCATTACGGCGCGGCTCACCACAAAGTCGAACAATTGTTTCTCCTCTTCGGCACGTGCGTGGCGAAAGGTCACGTTGGTCAGCCCGATGGCATTGGCCACCTCTTGTGCCACCCGTACCTTCTTGCCGATGCTGTCGACCAGATGGAATTTCACCTCGGGAAAGAGGATAGCCAGTGGAATACCGGGGAATCCACCTCCCGTACCCAAATCCATGATACTGGTTCCGGGACGAAACTGAATCATCCGGGCAATGCCCAAGGAGTGCAGCACATGGTGTGTATAGAGGTTCTCGATGTCTTTGCGTGAGATAACGTTTATTTTGGCATTCCAGTCCGTGTACAGATCGTAGAGTGCGGCAAATTGTTGACGCTGCGTTTCGGTCAGATCCGGAAAGTATTTTAGGATGATTTCCATTGAGTTGAATTACGAATTATATGATATATAAGTGAATGGTTTAGTTTTTGAGTTCTCCGATAATGGGACTGCTGCCTACCAGATGTGCCATCATATCGAATGGAATGTGCACTTCGACGGGACCCATGGCATACGGGGTGATGTCGTACACATTATAATAGAAAGTGATTCCCTCTTTGTTCAGGAAGAAATTCTCGGTAGGGGCAATCTCTCCGGTCGATCCGTAGCCAAGGTCTTCGAGTTCCTCGTGGGTCGTTACCTTGTTGGCTGCCATCAATTGGTTCCAGATAAGATCAGTGAGCGGTTCCTGATACTCTTCGACGAAGAGGTCGCTCAGGCGGAGCGGACGCATCGTGTTCAAATCCATATTCAGGAACGTATTCGAATAAATTCCGTGTGCACCACCGGTGAACTCGTCGTAGTAGATGTGATACACGAGCAGGTTTTTCTCGTAAAACTGTACGTTGCTCTTGATGGTTTTGTAGTACGAATACCAAGCACCGATGGAGCCACCGTTCTCTTTGTTCTTCTCGTCTTCGGTATACATCGGTTCGAGGTCGCGGCGGTAATCGTTGATGTATGTCTGCGTATAGTCTTTAACCGCCTCTTCGGGAGTCATACCCATGTATTTGTCCCCAAAACAGGCCGATAGGAAGTAGGTATTCAAACTGTCTTTGAGCATGGCATCGGATGATTTGACGGGATAGGTAAAGCTAATCACCAGGTTACAAGCCGGTTTTGCTGTGTCGCCAAAGAGGTGTGCCGTTTCATTTACACGAATACTGTCGAACTTTAAATTGCCGGTGTTTTTGTTCATCTTGTCACCGCAAGAAAATAAAAAACCACTTACCGAAAGTATAACGGCAAGTAGACTGACATATTGTTTTTTCATTGGGTCTTTTTCTTTAATTTCTATACTTGTTAGGTGTTTCCTTACCGACAAATATAAAACTTATAAATGAATCCGACGAATAAATAAAGAAAAATAAGTTGGGGGGAGTGGTTAAATTTTTCTATCTTTGTGGCATCGAATTATGAAGAGACTCCGCTACATATTGGCTTGTTTGCTTTCGCTCCTTATTATATATACAGGAGCGGGTGTTTCGATTATACACTATTGTTGCAACCAATGCGAAACGGGAAAAACCTGTTGCGAATCTATTTGTGATTATTGCGATAAACCCGATTGTCATGAAAGCAATGAACACGCATCTTCCTCGTGCGATGACGAAGGTTGCTGGGTTTCGATTCATAAAGTCGATCTGGCAAGTCACTCTTTTGAAGAGCTATTGAGTGCGGTTTCCGTACCGGTGTTTTATCTCGACCCATCCATCTTGTTGCCTTTTCTTTCTTATGAAATTGAGAAGGTTCCTTCCTATCCCGATCCATCCCCTCCGAGGAGCGTACACCGTTCTTTGGCTCTCTATGCTACTTTTTTGATTTAGACGTCTGCTTTTTTCTACGAATGCAGTAAGAATGTGACGCTCTGTTGCCTCTTCGGAGCAATGGCTCGCTCTTTTCTGTTTTTTCCCTTTCTACCTTCCCGATAGAAGAGGAGGGAGATTTTATATACAGTCTATTATTAAGCAGATTTTATGAAACAATTATACACCTTTATACTACTATTTACAAGCATTACATTGCAGGCACAAATCAACGGTACAGTCAAGGATAGTGGCGGCGAACCCATTCCCGGTGCCAATATCTTCTGGATGAACAGTACCGGCGGAGTAACCACCCAACCCGATGGAACGTTCAGTATTCCCCGCCAAGACAAGGAACATAAGCTGGTGGTTAGCTTCATCGGTTTCGAAAACGATACGATCAAGGTTGGTAAGCAGCAAAACAACCTTGCCATTGTGTTGCGCGAGGGGCTTCAACTGGCCGAGGTCAGCGTGGTGAGCCGCAAGATGGGAACGATGAAATTGCGTAGCAGTGTATTGAACGAAGATATGATAAGCGGCGAAGAACTTTGCCGTGCCGCCTGTTGCAACCTGGGCGAGAGTTTTACCACCAATCCGTCGGTCGACGTCAGCTACTCGGATGCATCGACCGGAGCCAAACAGATTAAACTATTGGGGCTTTCGGGAACCTATGTGCAGATGCTTACCGAGAACATTCCGAACTTTCGCGGAGCTGCCGCACCCTATGGACTGGGCTACGTGCCGGGCCCGTGGATGCAGAGCATTCAGGTAAGTAAAGGTACTTCTTCGGTCAAAAACGGCTACGAGGCATTGACCGGACAAATCAATGTTGAGTTTAAGAAACCCAATGCCGAAGAGGCCGATTGGGTATCGGCCAACCTCTTTGCCAGTACCACCAACCGCTACGAAGCCAATGCCGATGCCTCCATAAAGCTGTCGGACAAGTGGAGCACGATGCTGTTGGCGCATTACGAAAACGAAACGAAAGCACACGACGGTAACGGCGACGGCTTTGTCGATATTCCCCGTGTGGAGCAGTATCACCTGTTTAACCGTTGGACGTATATGAGCGATGGTTATGTATTCATTGGCGGTATCAAAGCCTTGAGCGAAGACCGTCGCGGCGGGCAGACCCGTCACGGTATGCCGGACATGGAGCAGAAAGAAATTTACGGGGTCGATATCCGTACCGACCGCTACGAGGCCTTTGCCAAAAACGCCTTTATATTTAATAAGGAGAAGAATACCAATCTGGCTTTGATTCTCTCCGGGACTCTCCACAATCAAGATGCCGCCTATGGGCACAAACTCTACGATGTAGACCAGCAGAATGCGTATGCTTCGTTGATGTTCGAAACCGAACTGACCCGTATGCACAGCCTTTCGGCAGGAGTGAGCTATAACTTCGACGGATTCGATCAACGCTACCGACTCACCGATCAGACAGCCGACGGTCGGGTGAAGAATTTTGAACGTGAATCGGTAGGTGGTGTTTATGCACAGTACACCATGAACTGGAACGATAAGCTCACCTTTATGGCCGGACTGCGTGGCGATCATAGCAGCCGCTACGGATTCTTCGTCACACCACGTACGCACCTCAAGTATGCACCCAACGAGTACGTCAACTTCCGCCTGTCGGCAGGCAAGGGTTACCGTACCAACCATGTGTTGGCCGAGAACAATTACCTTATGGCCAGCAGTCGCAATATCCTTATTGCCGATAATCTCGAGCAGGAAGAGGCGTGGAACTACGGCGCGAGCGTATCGACCTACCTACCATTGTTTGGCAAGACGCTCAATGTGAATGCCGAGTTCTATTACACCGACTTTCTTCATCAGGTAGTCATTGATATGGATTCGAATCCGCACGAAGTCTCTTTCGGCAATCTCGACGGGCGTTCTTACTCGAAGGTGTTTCAGGTCGAAGCATCCTATCCGTTCTTTACCGGCTTTACCCTCACGGCTGCCTATCGTATGACCGATGCCAAGACTACCTATGGAGGGCAGTTGCTCGAAAAACCCCTTACGAGCAAATACAAAGGATTGCTTACCGCCTCGTACCAAACGGCACTCGGGATTTGGCAGTTTGATGCTACCCTACAACTCAATGGTGGCGGACGAATGCCTGCATCTTATCTGTTGGCCAACGACACCCCCTCTTGGGAAGCCCGATACGGAGCTTTCGAGCAGGTGAATGCACAGGTTACTCGTTATTTCCGCAACTGGTCTATCTATGTAGGAGGCGAAAACCTGACCAACTTCAAGCAGAAAAATCCGATTGTAGATGCCGCCAACCCTTGGGGACCAAACTTCGACTCGACCATGATATGGGGGCCGGTACACGGAGTTAAAGGATACATCGGTGTGCGTGTCAATTTACCCAGACTCTAATTACTAATTATATAATAAACTATTATGAAAGCTAAAAAAGTATTGGCTACACTTGTTGTAGCATTGTTAAGCGTTACTGCCGTCATGGCGAAAGATTTCCGTACTGTTGTGTTTAAGGTAGAGCAGATGGAGTGTCCGAACTGTGAACGCAAGGTAAAGAATAATATCAAGTACGAAAAGGGACTGAAAGAGTTCACGACCGATGTGAAGTCGCAAACAGTAACGATTACCTATGACGCCGGTAAAACCGATGTAAAGAAGTTACAGAAAGGTTTCAAGAAGTTTAAATACGAGGCCGTCGTAGTGAAAGATGAGAAAGCAACCGAAGTAAAAAAATAGAAACTTCACTCTAATTGTTCGCAGGTGTATACCCCGGTATCATCTGCGAACTTTCTATATGGCTTTGTTGTTTTCAGTTTATTAAATGAACGAATAAGTAATGATATGAGTAATATTTCAAAACAAGCCTTTCCGGTACTGAAGATGCATTGTGCCGGATGCGCTAATAATATTGAGAAGATTGTAAAACAGCTACCGGGTGTTATTGATGCTTCGGTAAACTTTGCGACCAATACACTTAGCGTGACTTACGAAGCCGATAAACTAATTGCAGGAGAAATAAAAGCCGCCGTTCTGTCGGGTGGATACGATCTTATTATTGAAGAAGATGCTCTCAAAGAAGAGCATCTCGAAGAGGCTCAACAAAAGCATTATCGTCAACTCAGAGCACAAGTGATCGGTGCATGGATCTTTTCCGTGCCTATGCTTTTGCTCTCGATGGTGTTTATGGGTATTCCTTACTCGAACGAGATGCAGATGCTGCTGGCACTGCCCGTGATGATTCTTTTTGGCGGTTCTTTCTACGAAGGAGCCTGGAAGCAGGCACGGTTGGGACGCAGCAGCATGGATACGCTCGTAGCCCTGAGTACCTCTATCGCTTTCTTGTTTAGTGTGTTCAACACCTTTTACCCCTCGTTCTGGTACGACCGTGGCCTCGAACCCCATGTGTACTACGAAGCTGCCGTTGTCATTATCGCTTTTGTACTCACGGGCAAACTGCTCGAAGAGCGTGCCAAAGGCAATACTTCGGCTGCCATTAAGAAACTGATGGGGCTTCAGCCTAAGATAGCCCGTGTGGTTCGCAACGGCATCGAAGAGGAGATATTGATCGATCAGTTGCAGGTTGACGATTTGGTGGTAGTGCGTCCGGGCGAGCAGATTCCTGTTGATGGCTCGTTGGCTGAGGGCGACTCCTTTGTCGACGAAAGTATGATTAGCGGTGAGCCCATTCCGGTGGAGAAGAAGCAGGGAGATAAGGTATTGGCGGGAACGATTAATCAGCGCGGCTCGTTTATCATTCGTGCCTCACAGGTAGGTGCCGAAACGGTATTGGCCCGCATCATTCGCATGGTGCAAGAGGCACAAGGCAGCAAAGCCCCTGTGCAGCGCATTGTCGATAAGGTGACCAACGTATTTGTGCCCGTTGTGTTGGGAATATCCATTCTTACCTTCGTTTTATGGATGTTGATCGGTGGTGCAGACTACTTCTCGCACGCCATGCTCTCGGCTATTTCGGTGTTGGTTATTGCCTGTCCGTGTGCATTGGGGCTTGCCACGCCTACGGCCTTAATGGTCGGTATCGGCAAGGCTGCCAGTCAGCACATACTTATCAAAGATGCTGTGGCTTTGGAGCAGATGCGCAAAGTCAACGTAGTGGTGCTCGATAAAACAGGAACACTTACCGAAGGCAAGCCCACCGTAGCCGGTTGGTTATGGGCAGGAGCGCAGGAGGTGCATTATACCTCTGTACTGCTGGCTGCCGAATTAAAGTCGGAACATCCGCTGGCAGGTGCTATTGTACAGAGCTTGCAGGACGAGCAGAAAGTAACTCCCGTATCGCTGGATTCATTTGAAAGCATCACTGGAAAAGGAGTTCAGGTATCCTATCGGGGCGAAATGTACTGGGTGGGTAGCCATAAACTGCTTAAAGATTACAATGCAACACTTACCGACGTGATGAGCAGTGCGTTGGTTCATTACGAATCCGAAGGAAACGGTATTATCTATTTTGGTTGCGGCAGCGAGTTGCTCGCCATTATTGCTGTTGCCGATCAAATTAAGCCGACTTCGATCGAAGCCGTGAAGGAGTTGAGACGATTGGGCATTGATATCTGTATGCTAACCGGCGACGGACACCGTACGGCACAAGCCGTAGCAGGCAAATTGAATATCGATAGGTTTGTTGCCGATGCATTGCCCGACGATAAGCAAGAGTTTGTGCGCGAACTGCAATTGCAAGGTAAGGTTGTGGCAATGGTAGGCGATGGTATCAATGACTCGCAAGCGTTGGCACTTGCCAATGTGAGTGTGGCCATGGGCAAGGGAACCGATATTGCAATGGATGTGGCGATGGTTACGCTGATGACCTCTGATCTGCTCTTGCTTCCCCGTGCCTTCGAGCTGTCTAAACAAACGGTGCGGCTGATTCACCAGAATCTCTTTTGGGCCTTTATTTACAACCTCATCGGTATTCCAATTGCAGCCGGCATCTTGTTTCCATTCAATGGACTGTTGCTCAATCCGATGCTTGCCAGTGCAGCCATGGCCTTTTCGAGTGTTTCGGTAGTACTGAACTCGTTGAGCCTGAAGCTTCAGAAGTAACTCCTCGGCTAACTGTTTCTGAACTCGAGCGGAGTCATGCCTACATATCTTCGGAAATACTTACCGAAGAAGGAAGCACTGGGGAAGTTGAGCGAGAAGGCCACCTCCTGAATCGTCATTCGAGTTGATTTTAATTTGGCTTTGGCATCCATTATAACAATATAAGCAATGATATCGAGTACATTCTTGCCCGTTACCTGCTTTACGGTTGTACTGAGATGCTGAAGCGAAATGCCTAGTGTGTCGGCATAAAACTGAGCTTTTCGCTCGGTGGTATAGTGCTGCGTAACGGCTTGTACCAACTCCTTGCATATCTCTTCCTTCCGGCTCGATTTCCGCTCCTGTTGAGAGTAGTTTCTGTATACCATCCGGGTCGCTGCTAGTACACTATTGAGTGAAGCCTCTGTGAGCTCCGGACTAAGTACGATCTTTTCGTTATAGGCAAGCCGTGTAAGCAGTGCGAAGTAGTCTTTGAAATAACTGGCTACCTCTTCATGCAACGAAAGAACCGGATATTCGGTTATCTTCTGAAACGCACCGAGCAGTAGTTTAATCAGGTTAACCCGACCGATACATTCGGATGAAAACCCGGCAAAGCTCAATCGAACGCGTTCTGTCTTTTCCCGAAACTGTATGATGCTTCCGGGCAACAGGGCAATCAGGTCATTTTCTTTAATCTCATAGTCAATCAAGTTGATGGTAGCCTTCATGCTACCCTCTATGCAAATGGCAAAAATTCCTGCTTGCAGCCGGCAGGATTGTTTGTAAAGATTCAATATATCTTCTGTAACATCTGTCCATGCAACAATCTCACTGGGTAGATCAACCTGTGGAAAATCAAACTTCATAACTCCTGTATTTTTGTGTCTGTACAAACTTACGTAAAAATATCGATTTATGTGCATACTAAATAAAAATAAAGATCATTTTATTTGTTCATTTAGTGATATTTCGGATGATTTGTTGTTGCAAAACTACCTCTTAATCGAAAGGTTAAGCCGCTGTAAGGTATTTAAATAGGGCTAATAAAAGTATCTGTTAAAAGAAAATAGTATTCTTTTTTATTTACGTAGTAATTATTCTATTATATGATGAATGATTTGTATTGTATTGATTTTCAGTGATTTGAAAAATACGTATTCTTGGGTACCAAGAGTACGTATTTAACGGTGTGTTAATATACTAGTTATTGCACTGTTAAGTACGTACTCTTTCTGTCAATGATTTCTATCTGCTGTTTACTATCAGATAGGTCGTTAAAAAATAATGATAACTTGCTTTTCGAAAACATGCTGACATAGGGTTGTCATTCATTTGTCTTTGAAGGTCTTTCTGGATGATGTCTACCGTAAAGAGAACTTGTTTGAGGTTGTTATCAGAATGAGCAAGGAAAAAGCTTCCATGATGGGCGATGATAAGTATTATTACGGATTGGTTTCCGAGCAAGAGACGGGCGACTGTATCGAATATCAATTCGTCCAATTCTCGTTGGAGAAGTTTGCCCGTTGGTACTTGTCATACGCCGATGTAGCTACCATTGTTCGACCCGAAGCTCTAAAAGAGAAGGTCAGAAGCATCCTGCAAGCCATCTCCATTTAACAGCTCGCCAGCGGAGGAAAAAGAGTGTGCGCTATGCTTGTTTTTCAAAAGAATCTGCGGTATCTTTACACCTGCCTCGGCAACCGTTTGTTGAACGAGGAGTTCGTTTTGTATTCATTTTATCTTTGTTCGCATGAAAACTACTGTGATTGACTGGAACTTGATTCCGTATTCCGAAGCTTGGCAACGCCAAACAGCCTGGTTCGATGCACTTGTTGCTGCCAAACAGAACCACGAACCTTATGAGAACCGCATCATTCTGTGTGAACACCCTCACGTATATACGTTGGGGCGAAGCGGAAAAGACCAGCATATGCTATTGACCGATGAACAGCTCAAAGCCATCGATGCTACCCTCTACCACATCGACCGCGGAGGAGATATCACCTACCACGGACCGGGACAGCTGGTGTGCTACCCCATCCTCAACCTCGAAGAGTTCAATCTGGGGCTGAAGGAGTATGTGCATCTGCTCGAAGAGGCTGTGATTCGTGT
>POVV01000368.1_pt1 | contig 30982 bp, 21 predicted proteins | sample 1560271 | NCBI WGS metagenome assembly POVV01 (sample SAMN08337232, study PRJNA429181) | Bioreactor metagenome, whole genome shotgun sequencing project. | biome: cows' rumen and soil; feature: anaerobic; isolation source: anaerobic chemostat enrichment culture, galacturonate as sole carbon... | reverse complement strand
TAAATCTCGCAGCTTTTTATAAGCTGCTAACCGTGTATAAGGCTGGGAGCTTTTAGTTGCTTTCAGTAAATAGAACTCAGCCTGCTGATATGAATTATTACTAAGATAATAGCTGCCTAAATTAAAGTAAATCGGATACTTATCACTTACGGAGGACAATGATTGAAGTAACACCTTCTCTACATTATCTGATTTTCCCATGCACCAGAGAGCACCTGTCCACTCAGCATTGATACCCGAATACTTCTTATGGTCATTCAATTGAAGTGCTACATCAATAGCATCCTGATAATAAAAGGACGCACTATCTAAAGTTCCTTTTAAAAGATAGCATCTACCCACATCACGTAGTGCATAAGGTAGCATAGAAGAATCGCCTAATAACCTGAACAAAGATAAAGACTCGCTGTTCAGTCGCAGTGCATCTTGATACAAATCTTGATACAGATACAATTGAGCCAGCTGCGCACGTGACAATGCTCGGTATTTATAATCTTCGGTGGCATCCAGCACCTTTTTTGCTCTTTGAAAATAGTGCTGGGCTTCGACTACCTTTTTCGCCTCACTATAGAAACGCCCCCAATAGAAAAAGGCTTTACCCTTATTTAAAGACTCAGCCTGCCGCTCGTAATAACTTACTGACACCTTTATCAATGAGTCGGTTGTTATAGGCAGATTATTCTTATCCATAGCTTGAGTCAGCAACAAGCAATAATCTGCTTGCTGTCGACTAGAAAGTTCTTTAGGATCGTAAATCTTCTTGAGAAGCAATAACGCACTATCCGGATAGGTTTCTATACAAGATGCTGCTTGAGATAACCAAAAGCGATCACCTTTGTTGGTTTGGCAACCGACCATCACAATCAACAACAGCCATAAAAGAATGTACTTTAGTCTTTTCATATTTCACTTAGATTAAGCTTACGCAGAAAATGTCGTGTGTCATTGGCCTATCTCATATAATTAAGTATAAACAACAAGCACTTTATCCAAATAAAGTTGCCATTCACCTGTCTGTTGCAATATTACAAAAAGATCGGGAATATATCTTGTTAAAAATGTCTTTTTTTTCTATTCGTTTTAGTAAATCATCCTCGCAAAGATCAATACTGCTCTTTAAATTTCGCTTCATTTTCAAAGACAGCCCACTCATTTAAGAATCTTATTGTCATAAGATTACGAATAGCTCAATGATATAATTTATAACATATACACCTTAAATAGCTGTTATTTCACTTCTACAACACCCCCATGTTTTACCCAATAACATCCGCATGTTGTACACCACAACATCCCCATGTTTTACAAGCAAAAGATATATATTCATGCCACAAGCATACACTCATCATACACTAAAAGAAAAGAACAACCGCAAGTGTACCTAATGCAGAAGCCCGAACACTCATTACTGAATGTTCGGGCTTCTTGTATTTACAGTATGTAAAAAAAGCAATTACTTATACTCTTGCCAGCTCTTGATTTGGATATCCTCCTGCTTCAACTCGCAGAATGCTTCGATGAAGGCACTTGCCAGACGAGCGTTGGTAATCAATGGAATATTATGATCGATGGCTCCGCGACGAATCTTGTAGCCATTCGTCAGTTCACGTTTCGAGTGATTCTTCGGAATATTCACGATCAAATCGAATTTATGATCGGCAATCATCTGCATCACGTTGTCTTCCGAACCGAGCTTCTCATCGGGCCAGTACACCGGATGTGCAGTTACCCCATGTGCGTTGAGGAAAGCAGCGGTTCCGGCAGTGGCATGAATCTTATATCCCTTGGCAAACAACATGCGGCTGGCTTCGAGCAGATCGACTTTCGACTTCATTGCACCCGAAGAGAACATCACGCCTTTCTCGGGAATCTTGAAGCCGGTAGCAATCATTGCATTGAGCAGTGCTTCGGAGAAGTCGTCGCCAATACAACCTACCTCACCGGTAGAAGACATATCGACACCCAATACAGGGTCGGCTTTGTGCAAGCGTGAGAAAGAGAATTGCGAAGCTTTTACGCCGATCCAGTCAATATCAAATGCCGACTTATCGGGGCGGGTATACGGTGCATCGAGCATGATGCGAGTAGCCGTTTCGATGAAGTTGCGCTTCAGTATCTTCGATACGAATGGGAAGCTACGCGATGCGCGCAAGTTACACTCAATTACCTTGACTTCGTTGTTACGCGCCAGGAACTGGATGTTGAACGGACCGGAGATGTTTAATTCTTTAGCAATCTCGCGACTGATTCTCTTGATACGACGAGCCGTAGCAAAATAGATTTTCTGCGCGGGGAACACCAACGTAGCATCGCCCGAGTGTACGCCGGCAAACTCTACGTGTTCGGAAATAGCGTATTCGATCACCTCGCCGTTTTGAGCCACTGCATCGAACTCGATCTCTTTGGTGTTTTCGAGGAACTGAGAAACCACTACAGGGAATTCTTTAGATACCTCGGCAGCCATACGCAAGAAGTTTTCCAACTCCTCGTCGTCGTAGCAAACATTCATGGCAGCACCCGAAAGTACATACGACGGACGAACCAAGACGGGATAGCCTACTTTCTCAACAAAGCCTTTCACCTCGTCTAAGCTGGTAAGTTCCATCCAAGCGGGTTGGTCGATGCCCAACTGATCGAGCATAGCCGAGAACTTATTGCGATTCTCTGCACGGTCGATAGAGAGCGGAGAGGTTCCCAATACAGGCACCGACTGGCGATACAGCTTCATGGCCATGTTGTTGGGGATTTGTCCGCCTACGGATACGATCACACCACGGGGTTGTTCGAGGTCGATCACATCGAGCACACGCTCGAACGATAGTTCGTCGAAGTAAAGGCGGTCGCACATATCATAATCGGTCGATACCGTTTCGGGATTGTAGTTGATCATGATCGATTTGTATCCCAGCTTACGAGCCGTTTGCACAGCGTTGACCGAACACCAGTCAAATTCTACCGACGAACCGATGCGATAAGCACCCGATCCGAGTACAACAACCGATTTTTCGTTCTTGTAATAATTTACATCGTAACCCTCTGTAGCGTAGGTCATGTAGAGGTAGTTAGTCAGTTCGGGATGTTCGGAGGCGATAGTGTTGATGCGCTTCACTGCGGGCAGGATGTTCAACTCTTTACGACGGGCACGTACCATCAGGTTTTCTTTCTCCATATTGCCTTCGGGGTTAAGTACGAAGCGGGCAATCTGGAAATCGGAGAAACCAAGTATTTTGGCTTCGCGCAATACATCGGCAGGAATCTCCTCTACCTTGTTGTATTGCGAGAGCTTATTTTTATAATCGACAATGTTCTGCAATTTGCCTAAGAACCAAGGATCGATCTTAGTTAACTGATGGATACGGTCGATGCTGTATCCCGCCTCCATAGCTGAAGCAATGGCAAACACACGCAGGTCGGTAGGACAAGAGAGTTCCTTGTCGAGATCGTCGAACACAAGATCGTCATTGCCCACGAAACCGTGCATGCCTTGGCCAATCATACGCAATCCTTTCTGGATAATCTCTTCGAAGGAACGACCGATAGACATGATTTCGCCTACCGACTTCATGCTCGAACCAATCTCGCGCGATACACCGGCAAACTTAGTCAAATCCCAACGGGGAATCTTACAGATGTAGTAATCGAGTTGTGGAGCGGCATAAGCGGAGTTGGTAGTACCCATCTCGCCAATCTGATCGAGGGTATAGCCCAAAGCCACCTTGGCAGCTACGAACGCCAACGGATAGCCGGTTGCTTTAGATGCCAACGCAGACGAACGGCTCAGACGAGCATTGACCTCAATCACACGGTAGTCATCGGTTTCGGAGTTGAACGCGTATTGAATGTTACATTCGCCCACAATGCCGAGGTGACGAATACATTTCGTAGACAACTCTTTTAACAGGGTCAACTCTACATCATCGAGCGAGCAGGTAGGAGCTACTACGATAGACTCTCCGGTGTGAATACCCAACGGATCGAAATTTTCCATGCTTGCCACCGTAAAGCAGTGATCGTTGGCATCGCGAATCACTTCGAATTCGATCTCTTTCCATCCCTTCAACGACTCTTCGACCAGGATCTGCTTTGAGAAAGCAAAAGAACTTTCGGCCAATGCCAGGAATTCTTCTTTGTTCTCGCAGATACCACTACCCAATCCGCCCAAGGCATAAGCCGAGCGAACCATAACTGGGAAGCCGATACGTTCGGCAGCAGCAATAGCATCGGCCATGGTCTCTACCGCTTGACTGACAGGAGTCTTCATGTCAATCTCATCAAGCTTCTTCACAAAAAGGTCGCGATCTTCGGTGTACATGATAGCCTCCACTGAGGTACCCAACACCTTCACGCCATATTTATCAAGAATGCCTTGCATGTAGAGTTCCGTACCACAGTTCAACGCCGTTTGCCCACCAAAGGCCAACAAAATACCATCCGGACGTTCTTTCTTGATAATCTCCTCCACAAAATAGGTATTAACGGGAAGGAAATAAACCTTATCAGCAATTCCTTCGGAAGTCTGAATGGTTGCGATGTTCGGATTGACCAATACCGAACTGATACCTTCTTCTTTCAAGGCTTTCAGTGCCTGCGAACCAGAGTAGTCAAACTCTCCGGCTTGTCCTATCTTAAGTGCTCCTGAACCTAAGACAAGGACTTTTTTCATTTCCTTTTCCATTTCTTCTTTTATATATTATAATAAGTAGTTGTTTTCGTATACACACAAAAAAAATGCGTTACCCTTAAAAAGGACTAACGCATTACCAAAGAACAAAATATCGTTTTCGGGAAATAGGGGAAGAAGCCAGCAGATTCGGGATGAAAGACATCCGATTGAAGATAATACCGACTTCTGATTTCCTGTTGATTCATTGCTACTTTAAAATTTGTGCAAAGTAAAGACTTATTTTGAACATAGCAAAGATATTCGAATCATTTTGTGTAATTTTGCACGAAATTATTAACGAACAGAATTTTTATGGAAACAGTTGTTAGTGGAATTCGCCCGACAGGCAATTTGCATTTGGGCAATTATTTTGGAGCAGTGAAAAGTTTTCTGCAAATGCAGAACGAATATAATTGTTATTTCTTTATTGCCGACTGGCACTCTTTGACGACACGCCCCAAACCAGAAAACATCGTGAACAGTGCACGCACCATTCTGACCGAATACCTGGCTTGCGGAATAGACCCCGATAAAGCCACGATCTATATACAGAGCGATGTGAAAGAGGTGCTCGAACTGTATCTCTACTTAAATATGAATGCTTACCTGGGAGAGATGGAGCGCTGTACCACCTTCAAAGAGAAAGCACGCAAGCAACCCGATAATGTAAATGCAGGTTTGCTGACGTATCCGACACTGATGGCTGCCGACATTTTGATTCATAAAGCGGTCAAAGTACCGGTAGGCAAGGATCAGGAGCAGAATATGGAAATGGCTCGCAAGTTTGCCCGTCGTTTTAATACGGTATACGGAGTAGACTTCTTCCCGGAGCCGGCCTCTTTCTCGCTGGCTGCCAAAGCAGTGAAAATACCCGGACTGGATGGATCGGGCAAGATGGGAAAATCTGAAGGAAACTGTATTTACCTGATGGATGACGCAGAAACCATTCGTAAGAAAGTGATGAAAGCAGTGACCGATGCAGGTCCTACCGCTCCTAATAGCGAGAAACCCGAAGTGATACAAAACCTCTTTACGTTTCTTGATATTGTATCGTCAAAAGAGACCTATGACTTCTTCAACGAAAAGTGGAACGATTGCTCTATCCGCTACGGAGACTTGAAGAAACAGTTGGCTGTAGATATTGCCGCCTTCAATGCTCCAATACGCGAGCGTATTGTTGAGTACTCGGCCAACACGGAATGGTTGGACAAGATTGCCCACCAAGGTGCCGAGAAAGCACATGAGAGTGCAGCCAAAACGATCAAAGAAGTACGCGAAATCATCGGTTTCCGCACATACTAAAAGAGATTCGGAAATTTTAAAAAAGAGAGAGGGTTCACTTCGCAATGAAGTGAACCCTCTTTTTCTCAGATTATAGTGTCTACTTATCAGTTAGCAGATTCAACCAATACAACGCGGTTCAAGTAAACCGGTTTACCGAATTTATCTACACCACCACCTGCATCAACTTTCAAGCGGTTAGCAGCAATTCCGTATTTCTTAACCAATACATCAACAACAGCTTGTGCACGTTTCATACTCAACTCTTTATTGAAAGCAGGAGTACCTGTTGCAGAGTCGGCATAGCCGTATACTGTGTAAGTCATGTCGGGGAATTCGTTCATTCTATCGGCCAAGAACTTAATGTTCATCTCTTCACGTGGAGAAAGTGCTGCCGAACCGATCGTAAAGAATACGGTACGTGGAGCAATATTGGCATCAACAGTAACGTTCTCTTGTTCTACAACTGCAGTAGGCTGATTTTGTGCATCGGCCAGTTGTTGTTGCAAGCTTAGGTTAGCAGCTGCCATCTCATTCATCATCCGACGCATATTGCTTAACTCAAGTTCGGAGATAATTTGTGGAACAGGACGATTGAATCCACGAGCAGGAAAACGATAAGTCAAACCAAGTGTAGCACTAACGACTCCATCGAAATCGTGCTTGCCAACAGGTTCGCCATCAAATTTGCTTTCGGTACCCATAGCACTCAACTCTAAGTTAAGGTCAAGAGCACTCGACAAACGGAAACGGTTAATCAAACCTACGTTTACAGCAAATGCTTCACGCTTTGGAGAGGTGTAGTTATGAACAAAACCTGCACCCAAATAAGGAATGATTTCGTATACACGTTGTGAGTTGTATCCTCCAAATAAGGCATTGAGGTTGAACATTACATCACCGTGAAGATTCATGTAATCAAACTTCTGCTTGTAATATCCATCGCCAATAACACCACCTGTTACATAAGGAGCTGTTTTGTTATAGGTATAGCCTTTTGCTTGTAGTCCGCTATACTGTAAACGCAAACCAAGACCCGGAGTAAACCATTTGCCAACGGCAACATTTAATGTGGGGCTAATACGATCCGTAAACTTACCAGCATGATCTTCGTGACCGAACAAAACAGAAGCACCACCACCAAGAGAGATAAACCAATTATCCCAGAATGGGTTGGTAATGACTTGATATTTATCCTTCACTTGGATAACTTCAACTTCGGTAACAGTAGCCTGCTGCGCAGCTGCAGCAGAAGCAACGCCGGCAAATGCCAGCAGCATTAAAATTTTTTTCATATACCTAAAATAGTTAAGTTGTTATTATATCTTTTACCATTGTAACTGATTAAATAACACAAGCTACACTAAAAGGTTCTGAAAATATTAAAAAAAATGGGTTAGCCTATTTCCTTTTTAGTACAAATACCGGAAGGAAGACAAACACAGCGACAACAGACATCAATAACCCACCAATGGTACCTGCCGCCAATGGAAACCAGAAAGCCTCTTTGTCTGTTCCTACCATAAAAGGTATAAAACCCAGAATAGTGGAAACGACCGTTAGGAAAATTGGGATCACCTTTGCATTCCAAGCCTTGGTATAGGCGCGTCTTGAGCTCATTCGAGGCAGACGTCTGCGGATGGAATTATACTCATTTAGTATATAAATGCTGGCATTCACCGTGATACCGCAAAGCAACACAAATGCAGCAAAACCGCCTTGGTCGAAATTCAGTTTGAACCAATAAAAGGTAAGAAACACCCCGATATACGACACCGGAATGACTCCGATAATAGCCAATGGTTGCTTCAATGAATTGAATAAAATACTGGTTGTAAAGAATATGATAGCAATAACAACCAGCAATAGCAAGTATTGTTTATTATCCTTCTGCCCCCACGACCAATTCTGGCTATCGGACTCGGCACTATACCCCATAGGCAGAAGGGTGTTGAACTCTTCTAAATCACGCTTCAGTATTTTATTACCTTGCTCGGACGACCCGATATACTCGTATTGCAAACACAACCGGTATTGCTGATTTTCTTTGGCTACCTGCTGGGGCATCTGTCCTTTCTCGACAGTTGCCAAACCCGATAATTTATGTTGCTTATCCGTTGTGCCATAAGGAAAATACTGCATGGCCCATATATCATACTCGTGAGACTGTTTCGAAGAGAGCTTGATCTTCTCTACTCCATTCTCGGCCACAATCGCACCAATCTCCATATTCTTACCATAGATCGGTCGCATCAAGCTAAATAGCGTATTGGCTTCTATATCTTCCTGTGCCATTCGTTCTTTGTTCAGCTGAAAGTAAAACTCTTGATAATCATCTTTCCACCAGGAGAATTCGGAGTTGATGGCTACCTCTTTGATTCGTCGGTGCGACAACAGTTTCTCTTTCAATCGCTCGGCCCATTGATACAGTTCGTCGTAGTTATAACCATACATTTTCACCCGAAATGAACCGGCTCCTTCGCGCACATCATTACTGAACCCTTGATCTTGCAAGCCATAAACGCCCCAACTACCACCTCCCAATTGAAGGGCTTTGCTGATTATGTTCGCTTTCAAGGTATAAGGGAAGCCGCTGTTTTGATGTTCTTTCTTAAAGGTAATACTAATATTGCCACGGCGTGCACTGTAAACCGATGTTTGAAACTGCTTTATTTCACTAAATTCACTCAGGTACGTTTCCATCTTTTTCACCAGTGTATTCATTTGCTCCAACGTGCTTCCATTGGGCAGATTGGCATTGGCATACAATACGACCTCTTCATTGCGCGTAAAGTAGCTTCCTTCATATACTTTCTGCACAAACAGCCTTAAACTGCCTCCCAAGGCTTTATCAACGATCGGTTTTATCTTTTCTTTATAAGTAGACGATCCGATTGTTTTATTGTAGAGTGCTACCATCTCTCCCTCGCCTTCGAGCTTCTCGGGTAGTAGAAATACCGGCAAACCGAACAAAAGCAGTAGCAGGATACACACAGCAACCCGCCACCGACAAAGAATACCGATCAACCAGCCGTAGAACCGGGTAAAATAAACCGGAAAGCGCCGTATGAATCGTCGCATAGATGCCACCCACCGCTTGTGGCTAGACCGGCGTTTCCTTTTTCTCAGCTCCATCTTATCAATCATAGCCGGTACAAAGAACAGGGCTACAAATAAGGAGACAATCAAATTGATAATCACTACGGCAGCAAAATCCTGTAAGTTCAGGCGTATCTTCTCATCCAGGAAAAAGATAATCACTAGTGCGCCTACCGTGGTTAGTGTGGCTGCAAGTATAGAGAGAAAGGCCTTTCGGTTCTTTCGATGCAACAAATGATCGGCCATCATAATCGTATTGTCGAGTATCAAATTGAGTGATACGGTAATACCTGCCAACGAATAAAGCTGCATCTCCAAACCAAACAGATAGTAAAAGATCACGGCAATGGCCAGATTGATGCTCAGACTCACTACGATAAGGAAAAGATAGCGTGCGTTGAGCGTAATAATCAGTACAAATAAAAGGAGAATGAGTACGGTAAGCCCCGTACGCAAGTAAATTTTATCGAGTTCTTCATGAATAAATTCGGTTGCGTCATAATTGGCATGTATCTCATATCCGGCCGGAAGCACTCGTTGCAATAGGTCTATTTCCTGTTTGACTTGCTTGCTTAACTGTAGTTGATTGGCTGTTTCCTCGGCAGTCAGCGACAGGTAGATTGAATTGAGACCATTGATACGGTAATAGCTTTGTGGCTCTTCCTCGACACGTGTTACCTGTACCAGCTCATTCAGTCGAATGACTCGCCCGTCGGTTACTTTAACGGCTATGCCCGCTGCATCGAACTCATTACTTTGACTAGTTGGCACCAAAGCCAAGCGTATCCACTGCTTCGTACCTGCCCCCGATTCTGTGTCATAAGTACCCAGAAACTCCTTCTGGTAGTAGTGACTTACTGCCTGTTGAATCTCACTTATGCTCACGCCTAAGTGACGCAACTGCTCGCTGTCGTACTCTAGCCGCCACTCCATCGGAGTGGCACCGTTCAGCTCAATCTTATAAATACCCGGTATCTGTGCCAATCGGGTTTTGATGTGTTCCTCTGCATACTGCTGAATCAGAATCGGTGTAGAAGGTGCATTCAAGGTAAACGACATGAAAGGACGCGAAGCATTTTCATCGGGACGTTTCATTTGAATATAAGGATAGGTCACCCCAGCGGGTAGTAACGGCCATGTCTGCCGGATGATCGTAGATGCTTCGAAACGCACCACATCCGGACGGGCATGCTTATCGAGTTCGATCGTAATGTTTCCCCACCCATTGCCCGAGGTAGAATATATCTTTCGGATACCTTTGATACGAGCCAACATAGCCTCCAGTTTACTGGTAGCTTCCATCTCTACTACACGTGCCGAGTTGCCCGGCATGCCGAAGCGCACCGTAAAGCCGGGTAGCGTACGAGAAGGGTTCAGCTTAACAGGAAGCAGGGGTGACAATGCCAACCCTACCAAGGCTATGCAGATAAAGGCTACGATCAGTGTAAAGGACGAAGTTTTCATCTCACCAACCTTCCCCCGTTAAAATCAAACTTATCGACCAACGAAATCCCCGTTGCAAAGTCGTGCAACGTTAGTTTTCGTATCTTATAATAATTCAGCCAATAGTTTTGCAGCGATAAGATGTAGTTGCGCTGCGCCTCTTGCTGTCTGTTGAGCGAGAGAGTGAGGCTGTTGATATCGGCCTTACCGATGATAAATCGTTGCCGGGTTTCATTGTAGGCCAATATCGAGAGGTCGAGTGCCTCTTCTGCACTAGAGATCAAACTCTGCTGAATATTAAAATCATTCACCGTCATAATTACCTCTTCTTCCATGCTTACTTCATCTTGCCGCGAAGAGATCTTAACGATGTTGAGGTTGTTGCGGGCCATGTTATATTTCCCTTTGCGCACGCCCCAATCAATCAATGGAATGGCAAGGCTGATCGAAACCAAGTCTTGTTGCATGGGTTTATGATAGACGTCTCCAAAGCTATTGGCCACTTGATTGAATCCGATACTGGCATTCACACTGGCATTGAAGCGCGACTCCTTCTTCGTTTTATCTACCGTTTGTTCGGCTTCCAACACTTGTTGCTTCAATCCAAGTAATTTAGGGTTGTTATCACGTCCCCATGCTACAGCCTCATCGACAGGTATCATTATCTCTCCCGGACGCGATGGCAATTCCAGCTCAATGATCGTATTTTTATCCAAGTTTAAAAAAGAAGCCAAAGAGAACATCGCGCGCTTCAAGGCACTCGCTTTATGTTGCAGGGTGTTGCGTGCATTGACCACATCCAGTTTCAGTGTTAAGAGGTCGGCTTGCGAAATGGCAGCAATTTTATGTCGTTGTACTCCAATCCGATAAAGCGTATCGCTAGATACACTGTTTTCTTTGGCCAAATCATACTCTGCCTGTGCCATGGCCAATCCAAAGAAGTAAGTGGTAGCCTGCTCCGACACCTGTTCTGCGTTGTAGATAAACTCCTTCTTCACCTTTTCGTACTTCAACGGTTCAATGCGCCGTTCCCACTTAAAGGCATTATAGCCTACCAGACTTTGCGCATAACCCAATCGCACCGGTACACTGGTAAATTGAGTCGTGGCCCGCTCTCCGAAGCTACGCATATAGCCCAGTTCGGAGTCTACAAAGAACGTACCTCCTGTAAGGTCGAAGTTCTGTTGTATGGCCAGGTTGCCACGAGCATAAAATGACTGTTGGCTCCGGTAGATATCAAGATTCTGTTCCGAATCATAACGTTTGGTAATATCGCGGTTATACTGAGCAGGTGTCATGTTCAACGTCAAACTCGGCAACCGGTTTGCCTTATACGTGCGATACTGCCAGTAACCGGACAGATACATATTTTGTTTTCTGAACGACTCCAACGAACTATCATTTGCCAACACAATCGTTTCCTGCAAATCGAGTTTTATTCGTTGTTGTGCCTGCATCATCAGGCAGCAGCACAAAGCTGCCCCTATTATTCCGTATTTTTTCTTCATAACATCTCTTTTTTTCTATAAATAAACCAATACAATAGTGGGATGATAAACAGACTCACCACAGTTCCGACGACCATCGTACCAATCATCGCTATGGAGAGAGGCTTCTGCAACTCCGAACCCATATCGAACGAAAACAACAGTGGAACCATGGCTAAAATGGTGGTCAACGAGGTCATTATAATAGGTCTCAACCGTCTTTTACCAGCTTCATGAATGGCTTCGAGTAGTGGTACTCCCTGTTTGCGGAGTTCGTTGATGGCATCCAGTTTCAAGATGGAGTCATTAATTACGATACCACACGTCACAATCAAGCCAATGGCCGACATCAAGTTCAATGTATGCCCGCATAGCCACAAGAGCAGCAATGCAAAGGCTACATCGATGGGAATCTCGACCAACACCAACAGCGGTTGCAGAAAGCTCTCGAACTGTGCTGCCAGAATGAAGTACATAAGCAGAAGCGATACGAACAGAATCACCACCAGCTCATCCATCATCTTCCGATTCGAAAAGAAGCTGCCCGAAAAGCCCGTATCCCACTTGCCCGTAGCATTGATCACCGTTTTCACTTGGTTCATCAATACCTCGGGAGCCGCTACATCATAGAATTTAAACGGTATATACTCCCCGTTTCGTCCGGCGGTGATACTCTTCAAGTCTTCGGCAGGTCTTACCTGTAGTAGTTCGCTAATCGGTATGTGATTCACCTGTCCGCCAGCACCGGGTTGTGTCTGTATCAAGGTTTCCTGCAACACCCGGTTGACGGTTTTCTCATCACCGGCAATATTGATAGGCAAGTACTGTTGATACGAATGTAGCATGGACACACTGTTCTCCTTGAAAGCTGTTTTCAGTATGCGATAGAGCTCATCGTACGATACTCCGTACAGTAGCAGTTTCTCCTTATTGATGCTCATGTCCAATTGGTTCTCGAAAGCAATACCGGTAGGAGAAATACCAGTCTGCCGGGCAAGCATTTGCTCCAATATACGCAAAGAATCGGCTTGAGGAGCATGGTTCTTATCGCGGGCATAAAGTTCGGCGACGATATCGGGTTCTCCCGTTACAAAGAGTTTCTCAAATACCGTTTCGGGAGGTGAGAATGAAACGACAGCGGTAGGATAGTTCTGTTTCAGCCATTGAAAAACCTTCTTTTGCAAAGGAGCCACCTCGTTGGCTGTCTCCGTTTTAAAGTACAATTCGGCCTCGGATGATGATAATTCCTGTTCTCTGTTGAGAATAAAATCCTGTTGCCCCACCGAAGCAGTTTGCTCAACGGCACTCCCCTTCAACTCACCGAACAAGTTATCTACCCGTCGTTGATTCTCTGCCACATGAATATTCTCGTTCCACTCAATACGACTAATCAACTCGTTCTCATCAATCTCCGGCATTCGTTCCTTATCAATGAAGAAAAAGAAGAAAACACAAAGCGGCAATGATACCAAGCAAAAGGCAACACTCAGCACTTTGTGTCTGAATACCCAATTGACTCCACTGTCATAAAAGCGGTCGAGTGTATGCTCTTTAATCGGATTATAGTTTTTCACAGAAAAAATCTTCCATCTCCTCGTTCGTATGCCTGTGCGGTATACCAACATATAAAGCACGGGCAACAGCATGATTCCTGTAAAATAAGAAACCAGCAAACCCACCGTTACCGCAAAAGCCTGATCAAAAAAGATGGCTCCCGCGATACCACTCATAAACACCAGAGGAATGAATACGGAGATCGTTGTTAACGAAGAGCTCAACATGGGTGTTATTACTTCGCTTGTACCCGCCACACAGGCTCTTCGCAGCGAATACCCTTTCTCTCTGTATTGCGAAATATTTTCGGTCACGATAATCGAACTATCGATCATCATTCCCAATGCCAGAATGAGCCCCGATAACGAGATGATGTTGAGCGACATCTTAAAAAAGTAGAAGAAGAGAAAGCTAATTACAATAGATACCACCATACTCAATCCGATGATAAGCGGCGATTTTATATCGCCCAGAAAGAGCACAGCTACGATACAGATAAAGAGAAATCCTAACGACAGGTTTTGTTTTAGGTTCGAGATGGTAAAATCTAACAATTCCGTCTGGTTACGGCTCACACTGAATTCAATATTGGGATATATCCGCTTGAAGTAATCCATTGTTTGTGTGAGAGCCTCCTTCATATTGTCCATATTCTCATCGGCCTGCTTTATGATAGCCAGCGTTACCGCCCGCTTACCGTTAGATACCGATACCCCTTTCTCCTTTGCAGGTACAATGGCCACTTTGCAAAATTCTTTTAGTTGAATGATGCGTCCTTCTTTACGAATATAGATATTCTCCACATCCTCTGCCGTACGCAATAAGGTAGAGAACTTGATGTTATATTCGTAATACCCATCGCGCACGGTCATGCTTCCGGGCTCTACATTGTTCTGCGCCAATGCTGTTTCAATATCTTTAATCGACAATCCCAACATGGACAATCGATCGGCATCGGGTACTATTTGCAGCTGACGTTCAATCATTCCCGTAACGTCTACCATAGCTACCTCGGGAAGTTGTTCGATGCGTCGCTTAATCACCGACTCAGAGAACTCACAGAGATTCAAAAAAGCCTGTTGATCGGTTGTACCATACGCACTGTCGCTCTTCAGTGTCAGGTTCAAGTAAAAGACCGGTATATCCGTGGCACTCGCCTTGATTACCTTCGGTCTGTCTGCCCCTTTGGGCAAATAATTCATGGCCGCATCGATCTTCTCATTGACTTCGATAAACGCCAGATCGGTATTCGTTCCATAGTCAAACTTCAACCGGATGATGCCCGTTCCATCACGCGTTTCGCTTGTCATGTCCTTTAGACTTGCCACTTGAATGAGTTGTTGCCGAATGGGTTTTACGATTGTGTTTTCGAGTTCGCGCGCCGATGTATGAGTGGCAGATACCTGAACCGTTATTTCCGGAATAGCGATATCGGGTAGCAGTGATATCGGCAAGGTAAAATAAGTTAGCAGCCCCACAATAAAGCAAGCTGTGAATGCCATCAGTACCGCGATGGGACGTTGTATTAGAAATTTAATCATGGGTGTTTTACAGGTTAGTGGGTTGTACCTTTGCTTCGTGTGCCAGGTTGAGGTTTCCTGTTACAATCACCGTATCTCCCTCCAATAGTCCGTCGGTTACTCCGGCATCGGCTTTATTCGAGACTACATATTGTGCTGCATTTTCCAACCCCGTATGTACATAGTTCCACATCGATTTTCCATTTTTGAGTGTAAACACTACTTGTTTGCCCGAACGTAGCACCACCGCACTTTTAGGTATTACCAACTGATTGCCCAACGACCTGCGCACACTCACCCTCACATTCATTCCGCTAAACAGTTTCCCTTTTCCATTCACTCGTGCACGTACCTTTACCATGCCTTTATCATCTACCAGCGGATTTATTTCCGATACATTGCCTTCATACATCTCTTGTGCATTCGCATAAGGCGTAATCACGACTTTATCTCCTTTCTGGATGAGTGCCAATTCATTCTCGAGCACTGTAAAGTCGGCTTCCATTCCCTGCGTATCAACAATGGTACAGAACACATCGGCAGTCGAAGCTATATTGTGCGGTTTGGCAAACAAGTTGGCTACCGTACCATCAAACGGGGCCACGAGCGTAGCATGTTCTTCTTCGTATTTTGCTAGTTCATATTGTATCTTACTTTGGTCGTACCCGCTCTTCACTTTGGCCAGTTGCATAGTTTCGGCAGGCACTTTGGCTGCCTCATCCATCGAGTAGCCTTGCCCAATCAACACGTCCTGCAACTCCAATCGTGCTTTTTCGAGCCCGTCTTTTGCTTGCGCCAATTTATTTCTCAGCCTAAATTTATCTAACTCCGCCAGCTTTTGTCCACGCTGTACCCGATCACCATTCTTCACATAGATATGGGCTACCACTTCACTACTGGCAAAGCGCAGATCGGCCAGCCCTCGTGCTGTTACCTTGCCGTTGCTCACCAGTTCGTGATGAAAAGGTTGCTTTTTTAGTGTTACAACTGCAACCTCATTCTTTGCGTCAGGCAGTACTGTAGAGACTCCGGCTTCCGTTGTCTCTACTTTTTTATTCTCTGAACAGGATGTCAGCATAGCCAATGATAGGCATAGCAGATAGATTTTGGTATGTGTCTTCATTTTATATTTACTATTTCAATTTTTCTTTTATCAATTCAAGATACAAATCGGTAAACAATTCTCCATTCTTAATTGGGAAGAATACAGATGTAATATTTCCATTCGAATTTACAAATGCAAAATAGCGTTGTTCAAGTCCTGTCTCCCGATGAATAGGAAACCGCCATTTATAGAACAAAATGTTCTCATGACTAAAATGAGCCAATTTATTATTTAATAAAATGGTGTTACTTCGACTCAAATGATAAGTCGGAAGCATAAAAACATTATCCTTCCCTATATTTGCCCGCATTAATGCCTTTATATCTTCATTTATACATTCATCACACATATCCTCAGAAAACCGATAAATTAGTTTATTCTTATAAGGATAAAGGCCTCCTTCTAAGGAATCAATAGATACGCCAACATTCACACTCATGTGATTTATTAATCTTTTCAAATTTTCTCTTGACTGTTCTTGGAGCAAAGATAACCGTAGAGTACACTCTTTTATTTGGGCTTGTTTATAACCGCCAAACAGTATTAGAGCGATAATACATAGATTTAGCCCCAATATCCAATGGTTATTCTTTATACTCATAATATAGAATTAGAGGATTCGAGTCTTCATTAAGTGTAACCAATTGCTCTTGATTAACCAAACGGTCTGACAAAGTATTTCCCATTAAAGCAAAATGTTTCATTTCCTGCAAATTATCTGGGTTGACACAATAATAAACACCTTGTTCATCTGCTCCCAAGAAAACAGGACTTTGGTAATTCATAGGTATTTTTTCAAACAACAGGTCATCTTTGGTTCTATCAAAAACAGAAACAGTATTCGATATTTTATTATATTGTATGCTATATCTTATCTGTTTACTGTAACTTAAATGCAACGTATTTCTATACTCGAAGATTTCGTCTATCTTATAAATCTTATTCTCCTTTTTAAACCGTCGTACCAAGCGCATATAGTCATTACCTCTAGCAATAGGGTCAATAGAGAGATTGATATCTTGCTGTAAATCTTCTTTTTGGATAACATCTTTACTCTTTATAGTAAGATATGGTGCAATAATACCATCATTAATGCACATAATAGAATCCATAAATCCTAGTATAAATAAATCTGTGTGTTGATTTACATAATAAAATGCATTCACATGAAAGAATCCACCTTTCCAGCCTCTATTGTATTGGGCAACATCCATCCATTGATCGACTAAACCTCCGGTAGATGTATCTATTTGTTGTAACAAAAAGTATGAATCTTTACTTACTTTAGGGTCAAAGGAAACATTGGTAGCATACAAACGACCACTATTAAATAATATCCGATCAAAATATATATTTCTAGCTAGTTTAGTAGAAGTTAAATATAAACCTGATGCCAAATCATATTTGTGCAACTCTTTTTGATAAGAATCATAAATATAAATTTCATTATCAATGCAATTAACAGCAAAATCATCGCATGACATGTATTCAGACGGTGCAATGCCTATACTTCCTATTTTACGAATAAAATCTCCATTCTTATTAAAGACATATACTCCTTTAGCTATATTTTTATCCAAAATAAAGAGATTATCTCCATACGTCTGCATTTTATCTATATTCCCAAGTAAAGTCTTATCATTTTTCAGAATTACAGCCTTAACTGATTTAAAGACATCGGAAGTACGTAATTCTTTGACTGACAAAACAGTATCAAGATCTATTATAAACCCAGTTCCACTAGTTAATTTGCTCCTTCTCTCCGTAGCACAAGAGCATAGAAGGAGACATAATAGTAACAACAGTTTCCGAAAGAGTGTTTCATATCCCATAAGGCATTTATTTACAGGTTTTTACTCCAACATTATCCTTTTTTCCTATTTCAACACCATTACAATCATAATAATAATGAACACTTCCACTATTGCAAATACCAGAGCCACTTCCTTCACAACTGTAAGTCATTGTGATTCTAATAGTTTGTTCCCGTCTATCACATTTCTGAGTCATTTCACTATAGGAGACACTAGTTCTACAGTTTTCATCTCCACCAGCTTCTCCTCCACCTTCTCCAAAAGCCTGGGCTTCTATATTGGCTAAGGTCAAAGTGTTATTCACTTGAAGCATAGTACCTTTCAAAGCAGCAAAGCCAATCAGAATAAATAATAAAATTACAAATAAAACTCTTTTCATAATACTCTACATTTAATGTATTCTTAATCAATATAGTCCTTATCTCAAATACCCATATCTTTAAGCAATTTCTTCATTTCTTCTCTCATCTCCTTTACTGCGGTCGATTGTACTTTCGGTTCTTTCGTCAGCACCACTGTTGCCATCTGTTTTATTTTCTCCGGTTGGTAGAATGTAGGCTCAGCATAAAGTTTTGCCAACAAATAGTATGGATAAATCCGCCCCGGTAGCAGATTGACAGATCGCTTTAACCATCCCTCGGCACTTGCATACCGTCCTTGCAGTTGCTCGTTTTTGGCTATGATATTAAATATCATCGGGTCACAGCTTCGGGTAGCCGCTTCTTTCAATATTTTATTCGAGGTCTCGTACTCGTTGAGTTTGTGCAGGCAATGCCCATATTCAAACAAAAAAGCGGGTCTTGTTTTGAGTTCGGGATATAGCTTGGCGTATTCTGCCTTTGCTCCATCATAGGCTCCGGAATGGTAAAGCATCCGGCTACGTGCCCACTCCTTAGAAGCCTCGTACCCATTCTGTCTATAATATACGGTGGCAGCAAGCCCAATCACTAATGCAAATACCCCCAATGCAATCTGCGAACGTCCTACTACACAAGCTGCTAGTAGAAAAGCAAATGTAATGATAAAAATCGGCAAATGCATTGGATAGGAAGAAAAAGCAAACACCAGCAATGAAAAAACTGCAGCACACGTACCGACTCTCCCTTGTGCAATACCTCGCCACAAACAAAATCCAATAAAAAGTAATACACACAACAACACCGGTATACCATGTTCCACCGCTAGTTGCAGGTATTCATTAAAGGCATATTCGGGACTACCTGCCACCAGCTCTTCCTGTTCCGAATAGCCTCCTTTGGCAAAGTAAGCCTCTTGTGCCATACCGTAAGCTTCGGCAAAACGTCCTTGTCCATAACCCGTAATCGGTTGTTGTGCAATAGCCTTACAACTTATCTTCCACATAAATAGCCGACCGTTTGCCGAATCTTTTTTGAGGTAGAACGTACCTACCATAGCCATCAGTGCACATAACAGAGCAAGCACACACAAACCGGCCATCCGCTTAGGGTACTCTTTCCACAACCGTTTGCATTTGCCTAACCATCCGCAGTGCATCCCCCACACCCAAAGGCTCGAAAGAAAAGTAGCCAACCAAGCCGAACGACTCATTCCCGCAGGTAGCACACACAGAATCAACACCATCGTGCTACCGGCTATGTAGAGTTGTCCTGTTTCGAACCACATTCGTCTACTCTTCTCTTTCAGCCTCAGCCATTCGCTCAAACAAAGTGGAAACACCATGGCCAGATATCCCGAATAGGGTCCGGGGTTAAAGAAGCTTCCGGTCATCTTATATAACGAATGGTTGGAATAAGAAAATCCATATAACTGACGTATGCCCACAAATGCCTCCCAAGCTCCCAAAAGAATAAGCACCCAGACTACAGCTTGGTAAAAATCAACAGGCAGGTTACGTTCTTTGGAATAGACAATAAACGCAAGGTAGACAGATACGGTAAACAGCATGCCGGTTTTGGCAAACCAATCCCATTGCGCAGCCATCTCTCCAGAAGGCAACCCGGTATTCTCAACACAAACACCCCCAAGCACCAAAGCTATGGCTATAATAACCAAACTATATGCAAGATAGGTTCTAATCTCTATTATCTTTTTCATTGGCTGTATTTATTTAAAGGTATATTTGATGATGAGCGGATTATCATCCGGCTGCACTGCATCGTACTTCTTTCTAGTCCAATCATTAAGTATTTCCGAGTTAACCGCAATATGCAACTCCGACGGACTTGCATAAAAATAGACAGCAGTCTCGTCCATGGAAAGAGGAAAACAAACTCCTCCCTCTTTAAAGGTATTAAAAACAAGATGCTTCCCATTTGCCTTATCAATGATTAAGTGATGTATTTTCTTTCTCAATCTAAAACTGGTTATGTAATATTTCGAGTTCTCTCCATATGATAAAAAACATGTGGCATAGTTTGCTCCAACTGTACGCTGATGCTTTACATAGAACTCGATAGGTTCTTCTTTAAGAGTAGAAATATCAAAATTATAATCCATAAAATCCCAGAGGTATCGAGGTGTCAACTCTCCGTCTTGACCCATCGAAAAAACATCTCCATTGTAACTTTGTACAAAACAAACCGTATCTGCATATACATAAAACGGACTGTATGAATGATGATAAGGTGTATTGGAAAGTATAAATTCGGGGATACTATAGGTTTCGGAAACAATTCGGTCTTCTTTTCGATCATAAATCAGCAGCTTTTTCTCTTCTTCTTTCCGTGTACAAAAAAATAAATACCTATCAGGAGCCATATTGGCAAAGTAGCTCACAGCACGAATATAAGAGGGTAGTTTTATGGTGTGTTTATAATCCACCCCCAAGCTGTCATATACATTTATATAGCCTGCGGCAGACATGAGTTCTAAATTACCATCAAAACGATTGAATCCGAAATCATATAAGTGAGTATATTCTTCCGGGCCATTACCATACTTATCTATTTTTCTGAGATACTTACCCTGAGAATTAAACACGACTATAGCGTCTTGTTTATAATCTAAAACATAGAACAGGCCTTTATTTACTACTATCTTTCTGAGTGGATTCCCCAACACAGATGCTTTAGTCGTTTCCAAAGGAATAATCTCCATATCCGAAAACAGCTCATACATTGACAACTCCTGCTTTTGGTCTAAATCAATGCACTCCCTTGTACAGTCCTCTTCTGTAGGCTGCAAATCGGTAGATTTACAGGCGTATAAGGAAAATATAAATAGCAGACATAATATTTGTTTCATAATTTTTAGTTTTCAAAAATAAACCCAGCCTATCATTCTCCCATAAACAGTTGCTTGTTGTCTTGTATATAAAACACTTGCTCTTCCCTTCCACGCGACCGATTGCGAAGCCACAGCAATGCACCAACGGGTATATTGTCATAGTGTAAAACTTCCCGTTCGGCCAGTTTACTACCAAGCGAAACCCAGCCCTTAACTCCGTTCTGATAGAACAGTTCATAAGTATCGCCTCGACTTACAAAGTTGTCATCACTTCTCGCTACATAAACTATTTTATCAATCGATTCCAAGTGCCCAAAATCAACGATCACGTCGGCTCCATCAGTCTCAGAATGATAATAGCTAACATGATCCTCATCGAACGCTTTAGAGACATCAACCTGTATATTTCCATTTACGGGTGGGCTGGCTTTGTAGATTGACGGTGCAATGCGCCTACCCCTGCTATTCCAAAATGTAAGTTCTGCAAGCTCTATTCTCTTGTCTTTCGCAGCCGAGAATCGGGCATAACGACACTTTTTATCTAATTCGGGAAACACTTCATTGTAATTGCCCTGAAGTTCATGTTGTATACTATGTACCCAGATACTTTTATTAAAATCAAGTGTGACAGATAATTCTATTTTCGAACCAAGCATACCATTCATGTATCGACGCACATAATCTCGTAACGGATATTTCCGCCATAACTCAGCAGACTCGGTTTGTACTTGCGGACGAAAATAATGAACTCCCATCGTCTCCATACGAAATGGGAAACCAGCTGGAAACAGCTTCCCCTCATGCGAAGCTAACGGCATAAAAAGCACTCCCGGCTCTATGTTTCTCACCGTTGCTTTTCTCCCCCTACGCTCTGCTATATCTACCGGTGTCCACCCATTGGGGGTAAACACGCCCAAATAAACATAGTCTCCGAGTAGCTTATCATCGACCTCTATCTCCACTTCATTTTTGCCAAAATAAGCAGCAGTTACGTCTTTCAGGTATGGGTTTCTCAAAATCGGCGGTACTTCAGTATGCGTGTACATCCCTTTCAACGACTCTTTCTGCGGTTCATAACACATTCGATATACCTTTCCCTTTTTTCTGCCATCATTCCCACCTCTTTCTATTCTAAGTTCCTGAAACCAAAAAGGAATACTTAGTCCGGTCGTATCCAGCAGCACGTTCCATAAATGCCCATGCTGATTTTCGGGAGAATAATGATACATATCTATTGTCACCGGAAAACCCAGAGAGCGCAAAACATAAACCGAAAAATCACAAGACTCCCTACATCCGCCCACCCGGTTGTTAAGTAAATAAAGTGCCTCTAAATGCGGAGTACTGATATCCGTATTATAAGCCCACCTCTCTTTTAAGAATACAGCACGTAAAGAATCAATAGCGACTACCGCGTCTCTACCTTGATAGAGAGAGTCTAACTTAACAGCGTATCGATCGTAATACGTTTGTCGCCAATTGCTCAACGGCTCGTTGGCTATACGATAAGGCAGAATCCATTCGCAAAACTCTTCAAAGGAAAGCGCTCGCCCCCAAGGTTTCTTTTTCCAAACATCAAATGCCCTATCAATATTTTCGATCAAATAAGAAGCTGTTATCACGCGAGAATCATATACTTTCCTCAAACCTTGATACGAAAAGCCCGCCCATCTTTTTCTTGCTTCTTCATCCATATATCCCTTCGTGACGACCTCTGCTTTAATTCTCATGATACTATCCAATTGCCAACCTTCGTAGCTAAAGCAATGACTCATGTTCTCGATCAAGAACCGGGCAGCATCATACTTCTCGCCACTGTCTTTGTAATGCTCCAATACCTGTTCGAGTTCCGGTCGGTTATCACCGGCAAACTCCAACGCAGCATCAAGTCGTCTATTCACAGAAGAGCAACAACCGGACAAAATCAAGGTTCCTAATAACAGTATATTAATCGTTTGCTTCATAACAAATATCAAGTCCCTATTTATTAAAAGATCGTTTTTCATTTCATCCAAACGGTTTTAGGGTATAACGCACGATTATCGGATTATCACTATCAAGATCCATACTCATTCCATATAGAACCTTATTTTTTTCATCAACCACACAAGAATAAATAGGTATATCCAAAAGGTACTTCCCTAAAACCTTTCCATCCCAATTAAAAACGATCAGTTCATCATTACAGTAATTAGGATATCCCTTATATTGAGCTTGTTTCCTTACATCACCTTTTGTGAGGGGAATAAATTGTATATAAATGGTCTCATCTGTTGCTGCAACCTGCATGCCTCTTAAGCATTCTTCATCATAAGATTTATTTAATCCATCTCTTGTCGTATATTTGGGATAAATAGAGAAAAGAGGAATCTTATCAGTTAATAAAGTATCCTTCCATTGCAATATATCGGCATACCGACCAGACCCACAAGCATATACAATTTTACTCAAAGAAGGATGTTTCACTATCACAGCATCCATATACACATTCTGTTTTACAATAGCTTCGACATTGAAAGTACCGTCATTCTTCGGGTATGTATAATTAAGCTCTTGCAAACTCTTTTTTGACAGATCAATATAAGAAAAAAGATTCTGACTATAAAAGCGAGAGCCCAACACGAGTAACGCACTATCATTTATTGCACACAAAGATGCCCCCCAATAACGCCCTTTGGTATCGGGCAAAGGTAGTTTTTTCCAAGTAGAAGTGTTATATAAATTGGTGATATCGTCTAACTTTATACTGTACATAGATTTCAGTCCGTTCACAAAATCATATAGAAATAGCTTATCCATTCTTTTATCATAAACGGCATAGGGCTGTATCATTTCAAAAGGACCTTCTCCATATTTCAAGAAGCCTTTCTGTTCTATCAACAGGTCGCCTTCGAGTTTATACACCCAAAAGACCGGATTATTATGATTTGATTGCATAATGAAATAGTCACCGATTTTATCAACGATCTTCACTCCCCACATAGTAGAGTCGCAAGAAAGCAGTTCACCTTTCAAGTTAACGGTATTGATCTCCTTCTCGCTATTTTCTGTAGTCATTCCAGCCGTCACCTCTTTCGGTTTAGAAGCACAAGAGATACATATAAGAAACAGTAATAAACAAATCAGTTGTTTTATCATAACATCTTTATTTTAAAAAATTAAAATAAGAAGAAAGCTTTCTTTCTTCAAGTAACAAGTTTAAAGAAACTTGGATATCTATAAGCAAACAAAACTTTCTTCTTTTAAAGGGTATTAATAAGCAAATTCTACATATTGCTCAGTAACAAAATAAAGTTGACTTCCTATCAGTTTTGTGTAACTACAGCTTTTAGGCATACATGGGACACAAGGAGCAGCAGGTATTATATCCTCTCCCCAGCCCCACGCAATTGCCTCCACATTGGCCAATGTCAAATCCGACAAAGTCGCTATTTTCTGTGATTGATAAATATTGTAGCTTGCAAATATTGCAACTACAGCAACAAATAGTATTGCAAAAGATTTCTTTCCCATTTCTTTTTCTTTTTATGGGTTAGTATTCTATTAGTTAACTCTTTTTATCCGTATATATCCTTTCAACGGAAAAGCAAATAGATTTGCCACCTTCATTTTTTCTTCTTAAGTTTGCATCGGATCTCCCTCCTTTCGTATTGAGGTTTTCCAGGAGCGGAAGTCGTTATATTTTAGACGGATTGGCGCTATCCGCTCCTTTCAAACCAGTTTATACTTATTTCTTGTTTTAACAGAAACAGCTGTTTACATCACTTCTCCATAAACATTTGCTTGCTGTCTTTTATAGGCACCAGTATATGTATTCGTTGTATCTTCATCTTTCCTATTCTATCCTTTTCCCTATTCTGTTCCATCTCATACGGCTCGTATCCGGCTCTTTCGACTTCCACACAAACGAAGCCTTTCCCACTATAAACTCTTCGGGCAGCAATCCCCAATAGCGAGAGTCTTGCGAGTTCACTGTTTTATCTCCCGCCATAAAGTAATAGTTCCGACAGAAGCGGTAGACCTTAATCTCCTTGTCTCCCAAAAAGAAAATTCCCTCTCTGCAAATCAATTTCTGTTTTTGTTCCCATTCAATGAGGTTCTTGTACAAAACGGCATTGGCTCGGTTCATCACTATTTCTGCTCCCTGCCTGGGGATGTACATCGGACCAAACTCCTGAATATCCCAGCCAATAATCGAGTCGTAAGGGTATCCCTTCAAAATAGACTCTAAGGGCAAAGATTCCCGGTCTGAAACAAGCCTTCTGTACAATTCTTGTTGACTCGTTGTTTTTCCTAAGGGCATATCGACTCCACGTACTCTATACTGAGCTTTTCGTATTTCGAACGTATCACCGGGCAGTGCAATGCAGCGCTTCACGTAATACTTCATCACATCGAAGCCAATGCTATCCCAACGTGCCGGATAAGGAAAGTTAAACACCACCACATCATTTCGTTCAATCTCTCCTATTCCCGGTAGGCGACGAATCTTTATCTCTTTTTTGTCTATTGCATCCAATACATTAAAAAGTCGCGCTCCATAGCTTAGTTTATTGACGATAATAAAGTCTCCGGCTATCAACCCCGGCTCCATGGAGTCCGAAGGTATTTTGAAAGAGGTAAAGCAGAACACCTGCATCACACTCCACAGCAGAAACAATCCACCTGCCCAGCAGAACAAGGTCAATCCCTTATCCAGTATCCGATCTACTATTCGTTTCCACTTTACAGCCTTCATACGCATCAATCTTTTTCTATTCATTCAATTCTATTAAAAGTTAATTCATCATCAACGGATAAATCGCTCCAATGATAAACTCCCACAAATACAACAACTACATAAGACCATGATACCGAATAAAACAAACCAATTAAGTCTCATAGTATATCTTCTTTAAAGTTTATCGAGCATTTCCCTTAATCGAGAGCTTCACGGGCGAAGCCTCAGCATTGCAATGCACCGTTATCGTTTTATTAAAATGTTCAGGATGATCGGCTTTATAGCGAACTTTCAGTTCCGTACTTTTCCCAGGTGGTATGGGAGCTTTATCATAAACCACAGACGTGCAACCGCAAGAGGTAACCGCATCGATAACCACCAACGGATGATTGCCCGTATTGGTGAGTTCAAAGCTTCCCGTTTGCTCTTGCCGCCAATCGAACTCGCCCATATCCAGCATCGCTATAGGGCACGCTACGGTTGTTTGCATCCTTGCCGTCTTTTGGGGAGCCTTATCTCCCATAATGATTTGGAGATACAACTCTTTCACTTTCGGATTCTGAATAGGATTGCCTATGGCAACTACTTTGTTCTCTTTATCGAGCAGAAAGGTTTGAAACATCATATCGGACGGGAAATGATTTAGTTTATTGAACGAATCAGTTTCGTCGATGCAAACAGGATGTGTAAAGCGATCTCGCTTTAAGAGATAAGTTAACTCCTTCTCATTCTTGGGAAATAAGAAAAATAAAACAGACGTATTTCCGATTGAGTCCAATTCGTTTATTAACTCTTTCCACTGAGGCAATTTGAGTTTACAACCGGTACAGCCGATAGAGTCGACATACGTCATAACCGTATATTCATTTTTAAACAAGTAATTCGTATCGTTTCCCAATGAGGTAAATTCCATATCATTGGGAAAGACAATTTCCTTACCGCTCCATTCGCTTACCAAGCGATTGATTCTGTCTTTGTCTGTCTCCTTGCAAGAGAAGAGACAACTCATCATTAATAAAAATAATAATTTCCTCATCGTAATTTATCTTTTGTTTACCAAATCTATTCTTCACTCCGTAATCAAAACGACAAAGCCTCAATCAGCCCTTTTATTTTAACCGAATGGATAGTAAGATTGGGTTTTGATCTTCATCATTACTTTTAAATATCTTATTTAACAATACGTTATCTTCGTTGCTTAATCTCTCTCTTGCATATGCAAAGATTTCGGAAGGCGATAAAACGACCATAAGATCACCATTTCTTTGCATAAACATTTTCAAGTCGTTCAGTTCAATCGGATACCCAAACAACCGGACATCATCTTTAATTCCTTTAAACAGAAGGCTTTTATTCTCTCTTTCCTTGGGAAGTAGAGCCATATAACACTGTCCTAACTTATAAAAAGAAAACAAATATGATGTGGGATTCTCAGCAAACAAGCTGCTGCCATACGCATAGCCATTCTTCGATACGTTCTGAAAGAAATCCATTATATCACGGTATTCTCTATCAAAAAAGGAAGTAGGAATATTATTATTCGCTATATCCATATAAAAAGCCGGAGATAGGCCAGTGTGAGGAGATAACTTATAGATGGTATCATTAAACTGCTGAAAAAAATACGAACAAGTATCGCCATCACCACCGGAGAAATAGTTATCAGACTTCACATGCATATATTTACTCTTGCGCGAATCGATATCTAAGAATGATGCTGATATTTTATGGGTTGATAAATCCAACTGCTGCAACTGCTTATTATTACTGCCTTCAGTTTCGTTCCCTACATATAAAAACATTGTTTTATCGCCTACCAAGCGTATATTACTTACCCAACAGTCAAAATCTATCTTATCGAGCAGATTATTCTCTGCTCCATATTTATACAAACGTCTATCGCTACGGCTTAGCACAAAAACATTACCTGCTGCATCTACTTCAAAATCGGATATGTTAGTATATTGATCCGAACCTCCACCCGATTTAGACAACGTGGCAATCAAGTCTCCATTTTGATTGTATTTATAGACCCTTGATCTATCGGCCACATAGACTAAACTATCTTGTTGAATCACCCTAACAATAGCGTCAATTAACGCATTATCATTCGTTTCGAGAGAAATATAGTGTACGTCCGAAGCTATCTCCGACAGTTTTTCATGGTCAGAGACAGGTTCCAGCGGCACCGATAAAGATTCAACTATTCTGTTATCTTCCAGCTTTTTGTTATCGCACGAACACAATAATAATAAAGATAACAGACAAATCAGCTTTTCTTTCATAATGTTCCAAATTATTTTTTCATCGAACAAATCAACAAAATAGGATTATCCTCCTCTGTAGACTCTTTCAGCAGCTTTACTAAATTATCATCCAGATTCTTTCCTTGTTCCATTAATTGCAACAAGAGTCCCGGACGAAGCAAAGAAATAAAACCTCCTTCACTACTCACTCCTATTGGCGAGCTAAAGGCACCTACCTGAAGGTCGGTTTGAATTTTATCTTGAGTAAAGAGATACGAAGTATGATTCATTTTGTCGTAAAACCCAAAATACATTTGTTTATCCACATAATAGGGTACGCACAATAACCGCTCACTTTCGTACACCTCATAAAATGCAACATAATGTGATTCCATTAAAGCAGGTATATAGTTTGAGTTATTGGCAGCCTTTTCTTTTAGAAAATCAATCGGCGCCAACGTATCGTCTCCAAACCGAAACTGATATGCCGGCAATAGGCTATCGCTTTCTACACGATACAATACAGGGCTGAAAGGGGTGTACAAAGTAACCTCATCTCCTTGCTTATACAACTTGCGGGTAGTACCTATAGAGTAGCCGCTTTCAAAATCAATCGGCAGAAAGTTTTTCTTTACTTTAAAGTTCCCATCAGTTATAAAAACATAGGAGTTCGAAGCATCCGATGCCATCTTGTTATACCAAACATAATCGCCATTAGTGAGTTGCTCCATTTTATCACTATAAAACGGAAGTTTCTTTTCTGACAAAAAGCTAAAATCGTCCAAACTATAAAAGATTAGTTTCTGCTGCTCTATATCAATCACAGAGAGAGTCTTTTGTCGCTCATTAACAGCAAACGCAAAGGGGGTAACATACTCGCCCGGTCCACTTCCTTTTTTACCGATTTGCTGCAAGAAGTGTCCGCCCGAGCCAAAAACATAAAGAGTTTTTGCCATCATGTTGTCTAACAGAAAATAACGTCCTCCCATTTCAATGCATTGACTGACAACTCCCAACATACAGCTATCATTTGTCTCTAACTTTACGTATGAAACAGATAATAAATCGGATGCAGGAAGTGTACTTTCTCCAGAAAAGTCAACTGTCACAAGCTCTACTTTTTTATCACCTACATTGCAAGAGATAAACAGCAATATAGCAAGAAGGTATATTAATCTACACATATTCATAATATAATTAAAAGCTAAACTGCATTAATTTATAAAAAAATTCAGCTTTATTGATTTACTATTAGCAGCAAGCTAAGTTTCCATTAGCACCCGAACACACACACTTTGTATATCCATAATTAACGTCTCCGTGCTGTGGGCAGTACACGTATTTATATCCACTATCAAACCAGACAGAGTGAATTGGCATCAATTGACTGGTACAAAAAATAGGATTGGATTCAAATCCTCTTCTTCGACAGATGTATATAAATTCCGCAAAATCTTTTTATCTTGATTCGGGAACTCTTTATTATACTCCCTTAACTCCTCTGGGGTATAGGTATATATTAAAGAATCATTTACCGATCCTACCGCAGCTTGTTTCATCTTAGGCAAGCCAGCTAATAAGTTGGCGTATATCGATACGCTTCCATTTATATATTTCACAAAATAATCTTGATCATATTTGAAGCTAAAAAAGAATCCTCCACCCTTCAATGGGATAAAATCCTTCAGCCAACGAGCATATTTATCAAGACTTCCTCCCCACATCTCCTCATTTGTAACAGCCGACTTATACTCCTGCCCATCAATCCATTTTCCTTTAAAATCAATGAGACAAGCAGGGATAAGGTCATCACTACCTTTCTCCACTTTATAAACTATATTTGATAACGGCCACACGATATATCCATCTCTCATAGAATTGTATGTAGCAATACTAACATCCTTAAACCATTTATTTTTGGGTAAAAACGTTTTTTCCTCACCGTTAGAAGTTATAAAATGTAGGTTATGATTTGATTTCCTATTGATATTAGGATCCAATAAATAAATTCCAGATTGAGTCAAAGACATCGAAAAATAAGGATAATCAAACTGTGCTTTTTCTTTTATATAAGTTCCATCTAAGTTATAAGACTTTATACTTCGATACCCATCTAAAACATATAATGTATCATGATAAACTGCCATATCAGAAACAAAAGTAACTTCTCCGGGGCCTTGTCCCTTTGCCAGTTTCGATTGATACTTTCCTGATTTATCAAAAATAAAGAGTGTTGGTTCTAGCTTAGATAATACATATACCCTATCATTATGGCATACTACTTTAGCGATATCGGCTAACAGCGATTCATCCGTGACCTCTAACTTAACTGTCGAAAAACTCGTAAAGGCTGACGAATCCTTTTGCACGTCTTTAGTACGTAAATCGACCACTACCACTGGATAATTACCTGACACCACCCCACTCTTTCTACACGAGCTACATAGTAATACAACTAATACTAAATAATATACATTCTTCATACAAACTATTTTAACTGTTTATTGACTAAAGCAAAACGATACAGATTCTTTTTATAGAAACCTACATCTTTCTCTTGAAACGATTAACGATATATGCGAAGACGCAAACATCTATAATCCAATACGGTATTTATCATAATCCCCCTATCTCTTAGAAGGCTCCTTTTACTAATGATTGACAAGACAATCAGAATAAAAAAAATACAAACAAAAAGAATTTATACTTTACTATTGTATCATTTCGACTCTCTCAAAAGTTAATTCATCATCATTAAAGTTGGGGTTCTTTACAAATGAAGTGCTTAAGTACAAACCATCTTTGCGAATAAAAAACAATTTTGAGGCATAAACATTATCCGG
>POVV01000366.1_pt1 | contig 31007 bp, 22 predicted proteins | sample 1560271 | NCBI WGS metagenome assembly POVV01 (sample SAMN08337232, study PRJNA429181) | Bioreactor metagenome, whole genome shotgun sequencing project. | biome: cows' rumen and soil; feature: anaerobic; isolation source: anaerobic chemostat enrichment culture, galacturonate as sole carbon... | reverse complement strand
CCATTATTACCGCTAATTCCTATCACCGCTCCTTGGGGCAATTGAAGTTCCGGGATAGCAAGATTCACCTGCCCGCGTTTCTCATAGGAATAAAAAAAGTCTTTAAAAATCAATCGCGAAGACTTCGTTTTCATTTCAGATTCAACAGGCAGCGCAAACGGATTCAAGGAACGTAATCCCAGTTCCATTAAATCTGAGGAACGCAGGCACAAAAACTCCTCCCTTGTAAATTCTTTTTGAATCCGCCCCTGTTTTAAATAAATAATCCGGTCAACATACGGCAGCATATAATAAAGACGGTGTTCCGATACAATTATGGTTTTCTTCTGATTCTTCCAATAATGAATAACGCTGGTCAAATCCCGAATGGATGAAATATCCAGGTTAGAGGACGGTTCATCCAATACAACAATATCCGGATGGATGGCATCGGCAGAAGCACATGCTATCTTCTGCTTTTCTCCCCCGGATAATGCAAATAAACTTCTGTCTAACAATCCATGAAGCTGCAGGCTGTCAGACGTCCGTTCCAACCTCTCCATAATCTCCTCAACCGGAAGTGCCATATTCTCGCAACCAAATACAATCTCGCTGGTGGTATCCACATTATAAAATTGTGTCCGTGGATTCTGAAAGACGGAACCCACTTTTTCTGCAATTTGATAAAGAGGAATCGTCTGAACTTCCTGTCCATTCAAAAATATCTCTCCGGTTAATTCTCCTTCATAAAAATATGGAATCAAACCATTGATTAACCGGGTCAAGGTAGTCTTTCCACACCCTGACTCCCCGCAAAGCAGGATGGTCTCGCCATCTTTAATTTGTAAATTGATATTGTGAAGCCCATTATCGCTCCCACCACTTCCATAGGTAAAGGAGACATCCTTCATCACAATCATATTCTTTCCTCCAATATCAGATAACAAATAGTGTAACAGCTAATAATACGATGGAAACGCTAAACGTTATCATATCATATCCGGTAAAACCAATTTTCGTAATATTCGTACGGTTAACCGGATTATCCAATCCCCTGGATAAGGCGGCCGCCGACAGTTCCTCACCAATTTTAACTACCGATATCATCAATGGTACAAATCGATACTCAATCAAAGCCTCTGGATTATGCCAAAACTTTTTCGTTCCAAACCGAATTTCACGCATCCTCATAGCATCTTTAATTGCTCTTGCTTCTTCCCCCATAGTCGGCAGAAAACGAAACAACACCGAAACAGGAATGGTGATTTTCCGGCTGACACGCATTCGGCCCATAGCAGATATAAATTCACTGGCCTTCGTTGACCGGATGAGGTATGAACCCATGGCAAACGTAGGCGAAAGCCTTAATACTACACCAACTAAAAATACAACAATCATATTCATCAACATATTCAAATGAATAAAAGCCTGCTTTTCCTTAACCATTAAGGCAACCAAAAAAAGAATGCAAAAAGCAATCCCAGTCCGGTATTGCTTATTGCTGATCAGCAAGACGGTTGGTATAAGCGCCACCGCAATCATAAACAACGCATGGCCATATAAAAACTCGGCGGTAGAAACAACAATCATCAGCAGTAATTTTGTTCGTGGGTCCAGATGAAATCCCCTGCTTAATTCAAGCCGAGTCTGCATCAAACAATACCTGCTCTCTGAAAATGTTTTTTGAGCATTTTACGCCCCAGCAAAGACCCACATATACTGCCGACCAACAGGATTCCCATACCCGCCCAAAACATCCATGGCGGCATAATAGAATTTAAAGACGACGCATACTGCTCTCCCATAGAATCATTTATATTATCCCAATATGTCTGGCCGGCAAACCACATCGGAGCCGGGCAGCCAATCATTCCAAGGCTAAAAAACGCATAGCTCAAAAGCGTGAACTTAAAGCTTTGATAATGCCCGGGAATCAACATCAAATCCGCCGCAAAACCTCCTGCTGCCCAAAAAGCAAAACCAATCCAGGTATAACCGATAAGAAAGAAGAAAATCCCCATCAAAATCCCCGTAATCGTCAGCATTCCAAATTTCTCAATCTTTGTGTAGTAAAGCATCATTGGTATTCCACAAAAAAACGGAAAAAGAAAGAGCAAAAGGGGATACAGCACCGGCAAAACCGTCAGCAAGCCAATCGTAAAGAACACTGCAAGTGTCATTGCTGAATATATTCCAACATTAATAAGTTCCTTTCCTGTAAGCTTGTTTGTCTTTTCCATTATAATTCTCCCTCCTAAACAATTTAACAACGTGTTACACATTCAATTACAAGTCAGTTAGACGGAACTAACCTCAAGGTAAGATTTGGGGAATCATATCCCCAAAACATGCTGCCAACCGGAACTGAAAAAAACAAATAAAGTATGAGCATATTTAACAGCCGCTTCCTTCGGATAATTATGTAATACGACCTCAGTCAAAGATGAATAAAAAGCATGAATTAACATATGCCATTCTTCTTCATCCAAATCCCGAACGAATACTTTCTGACTTTTCAATTCATGAAACAACAATATCGTTTCCCTTACCTCCATGCGAACCACATCATCCAGAAAAGAACTGTATCTGGTTCCCTCCGAATTCATCAGTATCAACCGAAACTCATCAAAATGATCATAAATATATTCAATAATTTCAACTATCGTACGCTCTGAAAGCTGCCATATGGAATTCAGTTCAACGGTATGTACAAGCTCAATATGCTGCCGAACTGAATTAGAATATATTTTATCCACCTCATTGATCACCGGATCAACCAATGCACCAAACAAAGCTTCCTTGTCATTAAAATGCCGGTAAAAAGCTCCATTCGTGACATTAGCATCCTTACAAATTTCCCGAATACTGGCTTTTTCAAATCCCAATTGTAAAAAATGTTTTTTCGCACAGACCAAGAGATTTTCATGTGTTTGCTGAAAGTCTCTTGACATCTGATTCCCTCCGTTCTATACTAAGATTACAACGTAATATTACACTGTAATCATAATTTTAACACAAATCTTGGAAAAATGCAATACTATAACCAAATATATATTGGAGGAAAACTTATGAAATCAAACGAACCTGGTGCAATTCGGCAACTTTTTACATTTGTAGGTGAAAGTAAAGGCAAAATGAGGTTCTCTGTTTTTCTTGCTGTATTAGGAGAAATAATCGGAATGATACCGTTTCTCATTGTTGCGGTACTAGCTGATGCCTTCTATCATAACACGATTACCTTTCACAAAATAATACTTTGGGTCAGTCTGGCTGGAATGTGTCAAATTCTCAAAATGCTGTTCACATGGAAGTCCTCACTCATGTCCCATCGCATTTCTTTTACTATTTTAAAAAACATTCGAGAATCCATTGCTGACAAGATGGCAAAAGTACCGATGGGAGTTATGCTGGAAACTCCTACTGGTACTTTTAAAAATTTGATTGTAGACAATGTTGCCAAACTAGAAGATTCGATGGCTCATTTTATGCCCGAATTAACCTCCAACATCACCGCTCCCTTATGTAGTTTGCTTCTCATTTTTGTACTGGACTGGCGGATGGGCCTTTCCGCTCTTGTAACGATTCCCTTTAGCCTGCTGTTTTTCTCACTTATGATGAGAGGTTATGAGAAACGCATGGAAAATTATATGTGTGCAGCAAATGAGATGAACAGTTCCCTGGTTGAATACGTTAACGGGATACAGGTAATTAAGGCTTTTAACCGTTCTGACTCTTCCTTTGGGGAATATACCCGGACTGTAAATTATTTCCACGACTCTACCATGGAATGGTGGAGCCAGTGCTGGCTCTGGAATGCTGCTGCACGGGCAGTCTTACCATCGACACTGCTTGGTACGCTTCCGGTGGGAGCCTGGCTGTATATGACTGATTCTATCTCGCTGCCTGTTTTCATGGTTTGTCTGATTGTTCCACTCGGTTTTACTGCTCCACTAATGAAAATAACGGAAACTATGGAACAAGTGAGTATGATCAAAGGCAATCTGGAACATATTACAGCATTTTTAAAAACTCCGGAATTAATGCGCCCTTCACAAAAAATCCCTCTTTATGACCGGGCTTTTCAATTCGATCAAGTTTGTTTTGGTTACAATGAAACAGAAGTCATACATAACCTGTCATTCTTTACAGCCTCTGGGACTATGACCGCAATCGTAGGGCCATCCGGTTCGGGGAAATCCACCATTGCCAAATTGATGGCCGGATTCTGGGACGCCTCATCCGGCACCATTAAGTATGGAGGAAAAAATATCCAGGAGATTCCCTTTGATCAATTAATGGAGGAAATCAGTTATGTTGCCCAGGATAATTTTTTGTTCGATAAGTCCATTCGTGAAAATATCCGGCTTGGCAATCCTGGCGCTGCCAAAGAACAGGTAGAAGCCGCTGCCAAAGCTGCCAATTGCCATGATTTTATTATGCAGCTGGAACATGGTTATGATACACCAGCCGGCGACGCCGGTGACCGGCTCTCTGGTGGTGAACGCCAGCGGATTACCATTGCCAGAGCCATGTTAAAACAATCATCAGTCATCATACTTGATGAAGCCACCGCTTACGCCGACCCTGAAAATGAAGCCCTGATCCAGCAGGCAATCAGCCGATTGGTTGCTGGAAAAACCTTAATTATAGTAGCTCACCGTTTAAATACCATCTGTCAAGCTGATCAGATCCTGGTGGTGAAAGACGGGCAGCTTGCCGGCCACGGAACTCATGAAGAACTGCTAGACCGTTGCCCCGTTTACCAGAAAATGTGGCAAAACTACTCCGGACAAATGAAAATCACAAAAACAGGAGGGAATGGATATGTTTGAAATGTTTAGGCGAATCCTCCGGATATCCGGTACAAATAAAAATAAAATTGTTTTAGGTATTATCTTTAATATCCTAAAATCTTTCTGCCAAAGCTTTATGATGCTTTCCGTATTTACGATCCTCACAAATCTGGAGAGACTTACTCCGGCCATTATCCTTACCGGGTTTTCCATTGTCCTTTTAAGTATTCTGGGCCGTTTCATTTTCCAATGGATGAGTGACCGGACCATGAGCGGAACCGGCTACGATATTTTTCGGGATTATCGGTTAGAAATCGGAAAACGTTTGAAGCAGGCACCTATGGGTTATTTTTCCGAACAAAATTTGGGAACCATCCAGACTGTTCTGACTACTACCATTGCTGATTTAGAAGGCTTCTCCATGCTGGCCATTGAGCAAATGACAAGTGGGGTTGCCATGGCGGTTATGATGTCCATCATGATGTTCTTTTTTAGTCCGCTCATTGCAATCATAAGCATCTCCGGCTTAGTAATCGGGTTACTCATTCTCCAGCTGATCCTGCGCCGTGCCGCTAAGTATACACCGATCTACCAGGCCGCCCAGGAGAACCTGGTTAACAAGTCACTGGAATACATACGTGGAATTTCTGTTCTCCGTTCATTTTCTAAAGGAGAAGAGGGACAAAAAGAAGTTCGGGCTGCTTTCCAAAGTAAATGGAATGCCGATTACGGTCAGGAAAAGGCTACTGCCGGAGTACTGCGTCTCTATGGGTTGGTTTACAAATTAGTTAGTTGTCTATTGATTCTGACTGCCGGAATGCTTTTTCTGACCGGCCAGATCAACTTAACCTATTGCCTGACATTTTTAGTTTATGCTTTCATGATTTACTCTGATTTAGAAGCAATGGGAAGCAGTGCTTTTTTAAGCAAGAAAATCAATACGGAACTGGACCGCTTAGAAGAGGTAACCGATATTCCACAGATTGACAAAACCACCAAACGGCTTCAGCCTGCTCATTATGATATTACACTGGAAAATATTTCTTTTCGCTATGATAGCCGGCAAATCATTCATCAGCTTTCGGCCAGAATACCAGAAGGCTCCACCTGCGCAATTGTTGGTCCTTCCGGAAGTGGAAAAACAACATTATGCAACTTGATTGCCCGGTTCTGGGATGTACAAGAAGGAAAAATTTGTATTGGCAGCCATGATATAAAAGAATATACGGCTGACAGCGTATTAGATTATATCAGCATTGTATTTCAAAAAGTATACTTATTCCATGACACAATTGAAAACAATATTAAATTTGGTAAACCCGGGGCCACCCAAGCAGAAGTGACTGAAGCGGCCAAACGGGCATGCTGCCACGACTTTATTGAACGCCTTCCCAATGGGTATCATACCGTCATCGGAGAAGGAGGTTCTACCCTTTCAGGCGGAGAAAAGCAGAGAATTTCTATTGCCCGGGCTATATTAAAAAATGCCCCCATTGTTATTTTGGACGAAGCCACATCCAGTATAGATCCGGAAAATGAAACTGCACTTTTGTCAGCAATTGACGAACTCACTCGAAATAAGACTCTGATTTCCATTGCCCACCGGTTAAGTACGGTAAAAAATGCCGATCAGATTCTGGTAATTGATCAAGGCCGGGTTGTACAGCAAGGCACTCATCATGAGTTAATTAATAAAGCCGGGATCTATCGGACATTTTTGCAGCATCGTACGAACGCTGCCGGCTGGCATTTATAAACTTTCGTTTTTATTAATATTATCTTCTCGTCTTTGCATAATTCCCAATAAACAGGAGCTAAAAATAGGCACACCATCACAGAAGACGGTGTGCCTATAAAACATTCTACCTATTCAGTTTAAATATACACATGGATTCCAATAAGCTCTGGCTTCTTCAAATCCTATAGCAAAACTCCATAGGTGCGATTGCCTAGCCCTGGTTAAGTGCTGCCTGTGCTGCTGCCAGTTTTGCGATCGGCACACGGAATGGAGAACAAGATACATAATCCAGACCAATCTTATGGCAGAACTCTACGGAAGAAGGATCTCCGCCGTGCTCGCCGCAGATACCGACATGCATCTCCGGACGAACGCCCTTGCCTAACTTGATCGCGGTTTCCATAAGCTTGCCTACACCGGTCTGATCCAGTTTTGCAAATGGGTCACTCTCGAAGATCTTGGTGTCATAGTAAGCATTTAAAAACTTGCCTGCATCGTCACGGGAGAAGCCATAGGTCATCTGAGTTAAGTCATTGGTTCCGAAGCAGAAGAATTCTGCATCTTTGGCAATGTCATCAGCGGTTAAGCATGCTCTTGGGATCTCGATCATGGTACCTACTTCATATTTTAAATTGCTTCCTGCTGCAGCGATCTCTGCGTCAGCAGTTTCAACTACGATCTTCTTGACAAACTTTAATTCCTTCTCATCACAGATCAGCGGAATCATGATTTCCGGGCAAACGTTCCAGTCAGAATGTGCCTTCTGAACGTTGATGGCTGCACGGATCACTGCCTTAGTCTGCATTTTTGCGATCTCAGGATAGGTAACTGTCAGACGGCATCCACGATGTCCCATCATTGGGTTGAACTCGTGTAAGGAATCAATGATGCTCTTGATCTGAGCAACAGTCTTGCCCTGGGTATCTGCCAGCTTCTTAATATCGTCTTCCTCTGTTGGAACGAACTCATGCAGAGGCGGATCTAAGAAACGGATGGTAACAGGATTACCTTCCAATGCTTCGTAAAGCTTTTCAAAGTCATCCTGCTGTACAGGAAGAATCTTTTCAAGAGCTGCTTCTCTCTCCTCAACGGTATCGGAGCAGATCATCTCGCGGAATGCGTCGATTCTGTCTCCTTCAAAGAACATATGCTCGGTACGGCAAAGGCCGATTCCTTCTGCGCCCAGTTCTCTTGCCTTTCTTGCATCAGCAGGTGTATCAGCATTGGTTCTTACTTTCAGCCTTCTGTACTTGTCTGCCCATGCCATGATTCTTCCGAATTCACCGATAATGGCTGCATCTACTGTCGGAATGATTCCGTCATAGATCTTTCCGGTAGATCCATCAAGGGATAAGAAGTCTCCTTCATGATATTCCTTGCCTGACAGGACGAATTTCTTATTCTCTTCATCCATAATGATTTCGGAACAGCCGGATACACAGCATGTACCCATTCCACGTGCAACAACTGCTGCATGAGAAGTCATACCGCCTCGTACGGTTAAGATACCCTGAGCGGCCTTCATTCCTTCAATATCTTCCGGTGAGGTCTCAAGACGTACCAGAACAACCTTCTCGCCTCTTTCATGCCATGCTTTTGCATCTTCAGCTGTAAATACGATCTTACCGCATGCAGCTCCTGGAGATGCTGCCAGAGCCTTTCCAACAGGTTCTGTCTTCTTTAATGCATCTGTATCAAACTGAGGATGGAGTAAGGTATCCAAGTTTCTTGGATCGATCATCTTAACTGCCTTTTCCTCTGAAATCATGCCTTCATCAACCAGATCACAAGCAATCTTTAAAGCAGCCTTAGCTGTTCTCTTGCCGTTACGGGTCTGAAGCATGTAAAGGGTTCTATCTTCAATGGTAAATTCCATATCCTGCATATCTCTGTAATGATCTTCCAGCTTATCGCAGATTCCTACGAACTGCTCATAGGCTTCCGGCATAACTTCCTTTAACTGGTCAATCTTCTGCGGTGTACGGATACCGGCAACTACGTCCTCACCCTGTGCGTTCATTAAGAACTCACCCATAAGGTGCCGTTCGCCGGTTGCTGGGTCACGGGTAAATGCAACACCGGTACCTGAGGTCTCGCCCAAGTTTCCGAACGCCATCATCTGAACGTTAACAGCAGTACCCCAGGAATATGGGATATCGTTGTCGCGGCGGTATACGTTTGCTCTCGGGTTGTTCCAGGAACGGAAAACAGCCTTGATCGCTTCCATCAGCTGTACCTTTGGATCTGCCGGGAAATCAGCACCGATTTTTTCCTTATACTCAGCCTGGAACTGTTTTGCAAGCTCCTTTAAATCCTCAGCTGTTAAATCTACGTCCTCTGTGATTCCTTTTTCTTCCTTCATCTTATCGATGAGCTCTTCAAAGAACTTTTTGCCCACTTCCATAACGACGTCGGAGAACATCTGGATAAATCTGCGGTAACAGTCCCATGCCCAACGGGGATTACCGGATTTTGCTGCCAGAACTTCCACTACTTCTTCATTCAAACCAAGGTTTAAGATGGTATCCATCATACCTGGCATGGATGCTCTTGCACCGGAACGAACAGAAACCAGAAGAGGATTTTCCTTATCGCCGAACTTCTTTCCGGTGATCTCTTCCATCTTAGTGATGTGTTCCATGATCTGGTCCATGATCTCATCGTTAATCTTCTCGCCGTCATCATAATACTGAGTACAAGCCTCTGTTGTTATGGTAAATCCCTGGGGAACCGGAAGGCCTAAATTTGTCATCTCTGCCAAGTTGGCGCCTTTTCCTCCTAACAGGTTTTTCATGCTTGTATTACCTTCGGTAAACAAATAAACCCATTTTCTTGCCATAAGTAAATTTCCTCCTCAAATTGTGTTGGTTGTCCGGCTTTTCTGCCGTTTATGTACGCAAAAAAGCCCTGCAAATATTATAGCATAATTCAAACACTAGTAAAGGGGGTTTCTTTAATTATTCCCAAAAATTAGCTCTTTTTTTGATACAATTACCATGAAAGTACTTCCATATTCAGTCATTTTCCGATATGCGATTTTAGTTCGCATATACGAATTTTCTATTTGAAAATCCATATTTTCCCTCAAAAATTTCACAAAATAATTTCAAGAATTATCAGCCAAAACAGACTTTTTTTCTTTCAGCAATACCAGACAGATCCCCAGCGTTAAAAATTCTGCCGCCGGCATGACGGACCAGATCCCATTTACTCCCAATGCCATTGGAAGGAGAAATACAAGAACGCTGCTTAAGACAAGTCCCCGCATCAGGCAGATGAATAATGCCTTTCCCGGCCTTAATACCGACTGGAACCAGGTGCTGAACAAGATATTAAATCCCATGGGAAGAAATGACAGGAAATAAATTCTGACAGCAGGAACTGACATGGTTAAAATATCATCCGCAGGCTTTACAAAGGCCTCTGTTACCAGAGCCGGGAAAAGCATACCCACTCCCACAAACAGCGCACCGGCAACGCATACGGCCAATTCTCCCATGCGGCGTGTTTCCATTAACCTCTCCTTTTTCCCTGCCCCGTAATTCATGGCAAGAATAGGTTGGGAGGCCTGTGAGATACCATTATTAATAGAAGCAACGATCAAAGCACTGTTGGATATGATACCATACACCACCACTCCCAGATCGCCAACGTAAGCCAAAAGCTGGCGGTTAAATAAAAACATGACGATCCCGCTGCACGCTTCTAATAAGAAGCTGGAAAGTCCGTTTACCACGATTTCCCCTGCTTTTCTCCATTTGAAGACAAGGGCGATTCTTAAGGAACTTCCCTTGGAAAATAAATGGGTAAGCAGGATGCCAAGAGTCAGGCAGGTACCGATCACAGTGGCCGCCGCCGCTCCTGCCATTCCCATATTCATAGGAAAGATGAAAACATAATCCAGGATCACATTGGTGACACCGCCGGAGATCACGGCAATCATTGCCATTTTAGGTGCTCTGTCATTTCTGACAAAGGCCTGCAGGAAAGAAGAAAGCAGGAATACAGGCGCCCCCCATACCAGTATCCTTCCGTATTCCCTGACATAAAGGTCCATGGTTTCATTACTCCCAAGAAACTTTGTCACAGGATCAAACAGCAGATGCCCTGCCGTCACATAGAACACGCCGGCAACTGCTGCCATGCAGAGCGCAGCCGTAAAATATTCCCTGGCCCCATGCTCATCTCCTTTTCCCTTGGAAATGGACAAAAGCACACCCCCGCCTACGCCAAACAGCAGGCCGGTTCCGAAAAACAGACTGTATAAGGGCAGAAGAAGGTTTAAGGCAGCAATGCCGATGGCGCCTACTCCCCGTCCGATCATCAGGGTGTCCGCCAATATATATATGGAAGTAACCAGAGTGGCGCTGATGGATGGCATCAGATACCTTAAAAATAACTTCTTCACCGGTTCTTCCAGTAAATTTGCCTTTTTCATAAAAATCCTCCTTTTCAATCTTTTAACATTCTATCATTTTTCTTTTAAATAACAAGTAAAATCAGAGAATATCCGTCTATTGTAAAAGGTTAAGGAATATATTCCATAAAATGCTCGATTGTTTTTTGATTTTTTCTGTAAAATAACACCAAATGAGATTGTTTCCAGAACGAAAATGTGATACATTAATGGTATCTCTGAAATTTAATCAAAAACAGGAGGAAAAACAAGATTATGAAAAAGAGAGCATTAGCATTAGCAATGGCAGTCATGATGACTGCAGCATTAAGCGGATGTGGATCTTCCAATCAAGGCGGCGCTACCACGGCTGCACCGGAAACCACAACTGCTGCTGAAAAAACGGCAGAAACAACAGCCGCAGCTTCAGAAAAGTCTGACAGCGGGTATGCGCTTGCATTGGTTACAGACTTAGGAACCATTGATGATAAGTCCTTTAACCAGGGTGCTTGGGAAGGCATGAAGAAGTATGCGGAGGAAAACGGTATTTCCTACAAGTACTACCAGCCCCAGGAAGGTACCACTGATTCCTATCTTGAGACCATCGGCCTTGCCATCGAAGGCGGCGCCAAGTTAGTAGTTTGCCCAGGATTTTTATTTGAAGAGCCTGTATTCCTTGCCCAGGATCAGCACAAAGATGTTCATTTCATCCTTCTGGATGGAGAACCTCACAATGGTGATTATTCAGAATTCAGAACAGAAGCTAATGTAATGCCGATCCTCTTCCAGGAAGACGAGCCTGGATTCTTAGCAGGCTATGCAGCAGTGAAAGACGGCTATACAAAGCTTGGCTTCTTAGGCGGTATGGCAGTTCCTGCAGTTATCCGTTACGGCTACGGATTTGCAGAAGGTGCTGACGTTGCAGCTAAGGAAATGGGAATCGACAACATAGAAATCATGTACAACTACACAGGAGCATTTGCCGCTACACCGGAAGCTCAGTCCATGGCAGCTTCCTGGTACCAGAACGGAACCGAAGTGATCTTTGGATGCGGAGGCGCAGTTGGTAACTCCGTTATGGCTGCTGCTGAAGAAAAAGGCACAAAGGTTATCGGCGTTGACGTTGACCAGAGCTATGAATCCAATACTGTTATTACCTCAGCGATGAAAGAACTGTCCGTTTCCGTTTACGATGGAGTAAAGGCATTCTATGACAATTCTTTCCCAGGCGGAAAAACAAGCATCTTCACAGCAAAGAACGATGGTATCGGACTTCCAATGGATACTTCCAAATTCACCAAGTTCACACAGCAGGATTATGATGCAATCTTTACTCAGTTAAAAGACGGTAAGATCGAACTTGTACAGCCTTCTCAGGATAACAACAATCCTACGGTTGACTTAAAGCTTGAAAAGACAAAAATTAACTTTGTAGAATAACCTGCAAAAGAAGCGTCCTTCGGGCATATAAGCCCAAATAGCGCGGGTTAGAAAGAGGAATACCTTCCAGGCATACCTATATGCCCAGAAAGCATGGGCGGGAAAAAGGAAAGGAGATGCCGTTTGATTCACCAGTCAAAACAGACCTGGTCTCTTACGGCATCTCTTTTTTATTTCTCATAAAACAGAAAAATACCAAGGTGTATTTTATTAACCAGGTCCCATAGATAGGTACCGAATTAAGGGGGATTTTATGGACTACATTATTGAGATGCTTCACATTACAAAAGAATTTCCAGGTATCATCGCCAATGATGACATCACTCTGCAATTAAAGAAAGGCGAGATACTTGCTCTGCTTGGTGAGAACGGCGCGGGCAAATCCACGCTCATGAGTGTCTTATTCGGCCTGTACCAGCCGGAAAAAGGCGTCATTAAGGTCAGAGGCAAAGAAGAAAAGATAACCGGGCCGCTGGATGCCAATGCTCTGGGTATTGGCATGGTTCATCAGCATTTTAAGCTGGTAGAGAATTTTACCGTACTTCAGAATATTGTTCTGGGCATTGAAACGACGAAACGCGGGTTTTTAAAGATGGATGATGCCCGCAAAAAAGTTATGGATTTAAGCGAGAAATACAAATTATTCGTGGACCCGGATGCGATCATATCGGACATTACCGTTGGCATGCAGCAAAGGGTCGAGATTTTAAAAATGCTTTATCGCGACAACGAAATCATGATTTTTGACGAACCCACCGCGGTTCTTACTCCTCAGGAAATTGAGGAACTGATGCAGATCATGAAAGATCTGGTAAAGGAAGGAAAGTCCATCCTGTTTATCACCCACAAGCTCAATGAAATCAAGGCGGTTGCGGACCGCTGTTCTGTCCTGCGCCGCGGTAAATATATTGGAACGGTAGAGGTAGCAGAAACAACACCTGAAGAAATGTCAGAGATGATGGTTGGCCGAAAGGTGAATCTGACCGTTGACAAGAATCCTTCCAAGCCTGGAGATATTGTGCTGGAAGTAAAGGATCTTTCGGTGGAGGCTAAAAGAGAGGGCCAGACAAAAAAGATGGTCCATGATGTCTCCTTCAAGGTAAAAAGAGGTGAGATCGTCTGTATCGCCGGCATCGACGGCAACGGCCAGACAGAGCTTATCCATGCTATTACCGGCATTTCCGATATGAGCACCGGTACCGTTACCATCAATGGGGAAGACGTGACGAAAAAGAGCATCCGTTACAAAAATACCCATGGTTTGTCCCACATACCGGAGGACCGGCACAAACACGGCCTTGTCCTGGATTATAACCTGGCTTACAACCTGGTTCTTCAGCAGTATTTTGAAAAAGGCTTCCAAAGCAGTACTTTCTTAAAAAATGACAAGATCTATGAATATGCGGAAAAGCTGATCCAGGATTATGATATAAGAAGCAGTGAGGGCGCCTTTACCACAGCCCGCAGCATGTCCGGCGGAAACCAGCAAAAGGCTATTGTAGCAAGAGAGATCTCTAAGACTCCAGATATCCTTCTGGCTGTTCAGCCCACCCGTGGCTTAGACGTGGGGGCCATTGAATACATCCACCGCCAGCTGATAAAGCAAAGAGATGCGGGTGCCGCCATCCTCTTAGTATCCCTGGAATTAGACGAAGTCATGAATTTAAGCGACCGGATTCTGGTCATGTTTGAAGGCGGAATCGTAGCCGACCTAAATCCTAAGAACGTTACGGTTCAGGAATTGGGTCTTTATATGGCAGGCGCAAAGAAAGAAGGTGGCAAATCATGAAACCGAAACAAATAAAGGACCATACAGGAATTCTTTCTTCCATTTTTGCCATTGTGCTAGGATTGATCGTAGGCCTGATCATTCTGTTCCTCTGCAATCCGAAGCAGGCTCTTCCCGGATTTGCAACGATTTTAACAGGAGCCTTTACCCATGGAGCCAAGGGTGTTGGACAGGTATTTTATTATGCAACTCCCATTATCCTCACCGGTCTTTCTGTGGGGTTTGCCTTCAAGACAGGACTTTTCAACATCGGAACTCCCGGCCAGTTTATCATGGGTGGATTTGGCGCTGTCTATGTGGGAATCCTTTGGACATCCTTAGGGCCGGCTCACTGGATCGCCGCCCTTCTTGCCAGCGTCATCTTAGGTGCTGTGTGGGGCCTTGTACCAGGACTTTTAAAGGCTTATTTTAACGTAAACGAAGTTATTGCTTCCATTATGATGAACTACATCGGCATGTATCTGGTTAACTGGATCGTAAAAAGTTATAAACCCTTATTTAATAACCTGCGAAATGAATCCCGGAATGTGGCAGCAACAGCCAACATTCCAAAGATGGGACTTGATAAAATATTCCCGGGTTCCAGTGTTAACGGCGGAATCCTCATTGCAATCCTTACGGTGATCGTGATCTGGCTCCTTCTTAACAAGACAACCTTTGGCTATGAATTAAAGGCTGTGGGCTTTAACCGGGATGCCAGCAAATACGCGGGCATCAATGAAAAAAAGAGCATTATTTTATCTATGGTGATCGCAGGAGCCATTGCAGGACTTGCAGGCGGGCTCTTGTATCTGGCAGGTACAGGAAAGCACATTGAAATCAAAGATGTGCTGGCATCGGAAGGCTTTACCGGCATTTCCGTTGCATTGCTGGGCTTAAGCAACCCCATCGGAGTTCTCTTCTCCGGCATCTTTATCGCATACTTAACGGCCGGGGGATTTTACTTACAGCTGTTTGAATTTTCAACGGAAATCATTGATATTATCGTTGCGGTTATCATTTATTTCAGCGCCTTTGCACTAATGGTAAAGATTATTCTTTCTAAAATTCACAGACAGAAAGGCGAAAAAGCAGAAGCAGCTAAAGAAGGAGGAACGAAATCATGAGCGTAATTTATTTCATTTTTCAGCAGACCATGTATTTCATGATTCCTCTCATGATCGTAGCTTTGGGAGCCATGTTCTCTGAGCGAAGCGGAATCATCAACATAGCTTTGGAAGGAATCATGACCATGGGAGCCTTTACCGGGATCCTGTTCATTCATTTTACAGGCGGCTCCATGAACGGACAGTTCCAGCTCATCATTGCAGTGTTAATCTCCATGGCAACCGGTATGGTATTTTCCCTGTTCCACGCCTACGCTTCCATTAACATGAAGTCCAATCAGGTAATCAGCGGTACGGCATTAAATATGTTCGCCCCCGCATTTGCCATCTTCGTGGCCCGTGTTATCCAGGGAGTACAGCAGGTCCAGTTTAACAACACCTTCCGCATTTCATCCGTTCCGTTATTGGGAAAGATTCCGTTTTTCGGTCCTCTCCTGTTCCAGAACGCTTATATCACCACTTATATAGGCATTGCAATCTTTTTGCTTTCAACCATTGTTCTTTATAAAACCCGGTTTGGTTTAAGGCTCCGGTCCTGCGGAGAGCATCCCCAGGCGGCCGATGCCGCCGGCATTAACGTATATCGGATGCAGTATGCAGGCGTTATGATCTCCGGCGCCCTTGGCGGACTTGGCGGACTGGTCTTTGTAGTTCCCACCTCCACCAATTTTAACGCAGATGTAGCTGGATACGGTTTCCTGGCTCTGGCTGTATTGATCTTCGGCCAGTGGAAGCCAGTCAATATCATGTTTGCCTCCCTTTTCTTCGGGCTCATGAAGGCCATCGCATCAGCCTATTCGGGAATTCCATTCTTAAGCACAATGGGCATTCCAAGTTACTTCTATAAGATGGTGCCTTATATTATCACCTTGATCGTGCTGATCTTCACTTCCAGAAACTCTCAGGCTCCTAAGGCAGAGGGTATTCCTTATGATAAGGGGCAGAGGTAGGAGATAGAGGTTTGAGGTAGAGATGAAAGATGGAGATAGAGGCAGAGTTAAGAGACAGAGATAAAAAGATGGAGATAGAGGCAAATGCCTCTTTCTCCATCTTTTTTATTTTATGAACTGATGCCTGTTAAATAAACAGGATCATGTTTAGAAACGGAACTTATCCTCAAAGTAGCTCTTCAGCTCTGCAATGGGAACTCTTACCTGTTCCATGGTATCACGGTCACGGACGGTTACGGCGAAATCTTCCTCTGAATCAAAATCATAAGTAACGCAGAATGGAGTACCGATCTCATCCTGTCTTCTATATCGCTTTCCAATGTTGCCTCTGTCATCGAATTCACAGTTATAATATTTGCAAAGCTCTCCATATACCTTTTCTGCGCCTTCATTCAGCTTCTTGGAAAGTGGCAGAACACCGATCTTAACAGGGGCAATGGCAGGGTGGAAATGAAGCACTGTACGTACATCTCCTTCTGCGATCTCCTCTTCATCGTATGCGGCACAAAGGAATGCAAGGGTCACACGGTCAGCTCCTAAAGACGGCTCTACCACATAAGGAATGTACCGCTCTTTCTTCTCGTCGTCAAAATATGTCAAATCCTGTCCGGAAGTATTCTGGTGCTGGGTTAAGTCGTAATCGGTTCTGTCTGCAATTCCCCATAACTCACCCCATCCGAATGGGAACAGGAATTCAATATCAGAGGTTGCCTTGCTGTAGAAGGAAAGCTCTTCCTTCTCATGATCCCTGACACGCATCTCGTCTTCTTTGATTCCAAGGGTCTGCAGCCAGTTGATGCAGAATTCTTTCCAGTATGCGAACCATTCCAGATCTGTATCCGGCTCACAGAAAAATTCCAGCTCCATCTGCTCAAATTCCCTGGTACGGAAGGTGAAGTTTCCTGGTGTGATCTCGTTACGGAAGGATTTACCTACCTGTCCGATACCGAATGGTATCTTCTTGCGGGAGGTTCTCTGCACGTTTTTGAAGTTTACGAAAATACCCTGGGCTGTCTCTGGTCTTAAGTATACGGTATTTTTGGCATCTTCTGTTACTCCCTGGAAGGTTTTGAACATCAGATTGAACTGACGGATATCTGTGAAATCATGCTTACCGCAGCTTGGGCAGCAGATGTTCTTCTCATCGATATAGCTCTTCATCTCTTCCTGGGACCAGGCATCAACAGAGCCTTCGATGGTGATATTGTTCTCAGCCATATAATCTTCTATCAGTTTATCTGCACGGAAACGCTCCTTACATGCCTTGCAATCCATCAGCGGGTCGGAAAAGCCGCCTAAATGTCCTGAAGCAACCCAGGTCTGGGAGTTCATCAGGATGGCACAGTCTACGCCTACGTTATATGGGCTTTCCTGAATAAATTTCTGCCACCATGCTTTTTTTACATTGTTCTTCAGTTCTACGCCTAAGTTGCCGTAATCCCAGGTATTTGCAAGGCCGCCGTAAATTTCGGAGCCAGGATATACAAATCCTCTTGATTTTGCAAGTCCCACAATCTTTTCCATTGTCTTTTCCATGATCTTAACCTCTCTTATTTAAAAATGATGTAATTTTTCCCTTGTGCTGTCTGAACGGTATAACGATCTTTTATAATTGCATCCTTGGAAACAAATAAAAGCCTTCCCTGGGTTTGTATTGTCACCGGCTGGGGTGTCTCCACAACGATGGCAAAGCTATCCCCTTTGTTGGACAAAGCTTTTTTTTCTGCCGGTTTTCCATCAGAGGCTTTTACAAATGCCACTCCTTCTGACTCGCTCTGCCCCAGGACATCGGACAAACGGGTCACTGTAATGGAATCTACCTGGTTTTCTTTGTCCTCATACTGTGAGACAAAGCCTGCTAAGTCACTTCCTGATGCATAGTGGAAAACCATTTTGGCATTTCCGTTCTCCATCGTACAAGAATCCAGGGTTACCGCTCCCTGACCATGGGTCTCGTTATATCCGGAAACAGCTTCTTCCAGATAGGCTTTCAATTCTTCTGCTTGATAATAATCCTGTTCCGCATAGGTTTCCACCGTGGCGGTCTGAAGGGTTCCTTCTTCCGTTACATAAATTCTGCTGCTCTCCGCATTCAAGGTGCCGCCGCCGCTCCTGCCTAAGCATCCGGTCAGCATTCCGGCAGCTAGAATGGCAGCCAGAAAGGCTTTCTTTTTTTTCATCCATTTCCCTCCTGCATTGAATTCGTTGTTGCGCGGATTCGGGTGCTGGTTATGAAACTGTAGTGTTGGGGGGTGTTGACTGTAATAGTGCAGCACGTATTAGTGCAGACCGCATCACAGTGCAGCACATAAGTCCGCAGTGCAGCACGTAAGTCCGCAGTGCAGCACATAAGTCCGCAGTGCAGCCCATAAGTCCGCAGTGCAGCCCGTGAAGCCTGTGGCTTCACGGGCTCACGGGCATTCGCCCTATGAATCAGGGCACGAGAAAATTTTCTTATGTGCAAGCACAACGAAAATTTTCTCGTGCCCTGATTCGCACTGCTCATAGCATTCTTGAACATTATACCAAACCCCACCCGTCATTTCAATACTTTCCATCCAGTCATGGTGTGTAAAATCTCAAGGGAATGAAATTCCCTGTCCACATAGCGCTTCTTATTGATCTCTACACAGCGGACAAATTCCTCCAGCACCGGATCTGTCAAAGTAAAGTTGTATAGATGCTCTGCCGGTGAGGCGATCACATACTCCCATGTATATCTTGTCGAATCACTGACGGAGCAGGGAGGGGTTTCTGTGTATTCTCCGTTTAACACCATTGCTTTCAGTTCAAAAATCCTTTGTACCAGCTCATTTTTCAGAGCTGGTTTTAAAAGCGCCCGTATGGACTGGTATAGTAACTTTAAAAAACCTGTTCCATCCATATTCTCCCTGGCGTAATAATCGGCCAGTTCCAGAAAATAGGATCCATAGCAGGTTCCTTCCACATCCAGGGATAATGCTTCAAAATAATTGGTGATCTCCGCCGACCGAAGGGTATAGGAATCCCTGCCCTCATATAGGGAAAACTGCCCGAAGGCAAAGGGGCGGCTTACGGCCATGAATGGACTTCCCGGTCTTCTGGCCCCTCTGGCAAATGCGGTGATCTTTCCTCTTTCCCTGGTGAGTATCACAAGGCGCTTATCCATTTCTCCAACCGGGGAAACTTTTATTACCATCCCCGTCATGGTTTCAACTTCCCTCAATTCCTACCACCACTTTTAAATTTCTTTTTCATTATATCCATAATTCTTCATATACAGCTCGCTGTCCCGCCATTCTTTCCGGACCTTGACCCAAAGCTGTAAATTTACCTTTGTATCCATCAGTGCTTCTATTTCCCTGCGGGCAGAGCTTCCGATCTTTTTAAGCATGGAACCGCCTTTTCCAATGATGATCCCTTTGTGGGATTCCCGCTCACAGATAATTTCGGCTTCAATGTCCATGATGCCGTTATCCCGCTCCTTCATCTTTTCAATCGTTACCGCAATCCCATGAGGGATCTCATCATTTAAAAGACGAAGAGCCTTTTCCCTGATAAGCTCCGCTGAAATCTGACGCATGGGCTGATCTGTTACCGTATCCTCATCGTAATACTGAGGCCCCTTTGGAAGGTATTTATAGATAAGCTTCAACATCAGATCCGTATTCTTGTCCTTTAGAGCGGAAACAGGCACGATTTCAGCAAACTGGCAGACATCTTTATAAGTGCTTATAAAGGTTAAGATGTCCTCCTGGTTTTTCACTGTGTCAATTTTATTAATAACAAGGATCACAGGAGTTTTTACCTGGCTTAACTGCTCTGCAATATGCTGCTCCCCGGCCCCGATGTAGGTAGTCGGTTCTACCAGCCAGAGCACCACATCCACTTCTTTTAAGGTGCGCTCCGCTACGCTTACCATATATTCGCCCAGCTTGTTTTTTGCCTTATGGATTCCGGGAGTATCAAGGAAGATGATCTGTCCTCTCTCATCCGTATACACGGTCTGGATCCGGTTTCTGGTTGTCTGGGGCTTATCGGAAGTTATAGCGATCTTCTGGCCGATGAGATGGTTCATCAGGGTGGACTTTCCAACATTGGGACGTCCGATCAGGGTAACAAAGCCTGATTTATAGTTTTTTTCCATATAGGGGTTTCCTTTCCTCTTTCGTGTCCACGTTTTTTGGACATTAAGGTATGCCTGTAAGGCTTTGTATTATGAGTGGAACAGGTTCTTGGTTTCTCCGAACAGATCCTTATCCGCCTCGATTTTTTCTTCATTTCCTATGACGCAGAGACTTCCTGTACTTAAAACAGCGTTTACAAGAGATGCCAGATTGCGGATATCTTCCTGAGTGGCATTTAATACTTCTTTCCGCTCTTTTTCCATCATTTCCCGGTCAACTCCGGATAAATAGGCGGCTAGTCCGCGGTTTCCTCTGGTAGACGGAGGGTATGGTACATCCATGTCGCTGATGGTACCGATGACATACTTTGTCATATCACGGTCCGTTGCCTGAAAACTCTCTAAATAATCTACAACTCCGTCATAGATCCGATTTGTTTCTCTTACGTTTGGATCCCGGTAGGAGGTAAAGTACCCTTCTCCTGAACGGCCAAATCCGCTCATGCAGCCATAGGCTCCTCCTTTGACTCTTAAATTGATCCAAAGGTAATCATAGCTTAAAATGACCTTCAATATTTTAAGAGCACCGGTATATTCCTGGCCGCTGCCCGCAAAGGTTCCGCATCTGGCTACATAATTGACCTGGGAAGCCGTGCTGAAGCCTTCGTTTCTGTTTTCCCGTGAAAAAGCAAAGGGATAGCGGGTTCCTTCTCCTTCAGGCAGTAGGTCTGTGAGCTTTTTAAGAGCCTCGGGAAGTAACTTATATCCTTCTTCATCTGCCGTATAGCTGACCAGCATGCTTTTGGAGGTGAAGAGCTTTTCCATGACCGCTTTTAAGCGGGCAATGATCTCCTTTTTGTGGGTAGGATATTCCTTTTCCAGATTCTCTAAAAATTCATAGTAGCCGATTCCACCGGTTAAATCGTTAAAGGAAGAGGTGGCAGAAAAGTAAGAAGTGGCCCTGGCTACGGCTGCCGAATGGCAGGAACCTTCCAGCTTCATTCTGGCTCTTGACCTGGTTTCACTGATGACTTCGCCTACGCGCTTTTCATCATCTAATATAGAACGGGTCAGGATCTCACCAAGAATAGAGAAGCCAAAGTCCAGCTTTTCATAAAGCACCCTGGCACTTGCCATAAAAAAGCCTTTAAATTCTCCATTATTTCTTAAGTCCGGATAAGAGGATACGCTAAAGCTGACACCGCCGCTGTTTAAATGGATCTCACTGGTTAAGTCCCCATAGGTGAAGTTTTCTGTATTTACGTAGCCAAGCAGGGATTTTAAAAATCCAACGTATGGCAGATCCTCGACAGGAACTGTGGAAGTATCGAACAGAACCTTTAAATACCCGATTCCAGAGGTAAACATCTCATGATGGATCACCTTGACACCATGGGCCGATTTTTCTTCCCATATGATCTCCTCTGCTTCCCTGCTTATATCTTCTCTCGTAAGCATGGGAATCATCTCCAGCATCTCCTGGGTGGAAGGGGTTTCCTGGTATTCTTTTAAAGCACGGGTCTGTTCTGCCAGTTCCCGAAGCTCTTCTTCTGAAAGGGAGGCTTTGTATGCGGCAAGCTTCTTCGCTTCCTTCTCATCTTCTATTGCCGTTAAATTCTTTTTGGGGCTTACGGTCAAGACGGCCTCAAAAGGATTGTCCAGAAGGTATTCCCTGATGAGCTGTTCAAAATATCCGTCATCTACCACTTTTTTCAGATAATCAAAGGTATCCTGGTATTCTAAGTGCATCATCGGATCTCCGTCATAGAGCCAGCTGTCCATGCATTGAAGCCCATACATCAGACCCTTTGGCGCCGAACCGTAATCCGCTTCCCGGTAACGGAATTCGTAATAGTTCATTCCTGCTTTCAGGCTCTTCCTGTTAATGCCTTCATCAGCAAGTTTTCTTAAAGTGCCTTTTACAACGGCGAGAAATTCCCCTCTCTGCTCCTTGTTTGCATTTTTAGCAATGATGGTAAAATAGGGCTGAAGAATGCCGCTGTCATATCCTCCTAAAATGTCCTGGCCGATCCCGGCATCAATTAAAGCCTGCTTTAAGGGCGCGCCCGGCGCATCCAAAAGGGTGTATTCCAGTATCTGGAATGCAATATAAAGCCTGGGATCCAAGTCTGTTCCCACGGCTGTACTGATGGAAAGATAGGTGGCATTTTCTTCGGACTCTCCTTCGGTAATGGAATAGAAAGTCTCTCCCTCTACCGGGTTTAAGAATGGTTTTTGTCTTGGGATACTGGAATCAATTGGTATTTTGTCGTATTGGCTTAGGTATTCTTTATCAAGCCATTCGAGTTTTTCTTTCATGTTCATATCCCCATAGAGATAAATATAGCTGTTGGAGGGATGATAATATCTCTTATGGAATGCCAGAAAATCTTCATAGGTCAGATCCGGAATAAAGACAGGATCTCCGCCTGATTCCTGACCGTAGCAGTTATCCGGGAAAAGAGTTTTCCTGGTGTAGCGGTCCAGCACTTCTTCCGGGGAAGAAAATGCTCCCTTCATTTCGTTATATACTACTCCATTGTATATCAGGTCGGATTCTGGGCTTTCCAGTTCATAATGCCAGCCTTCCTGCATGAATATCTTTGGTTCTCTGTAAATATTGGGATGCAGTACGGCATCCAGGTACACGTTCATCAAATTCTGGAAATCCTTTTCGTTGCAGCTTGCTACCGGGTATACCGTTTTATCTGGGTAGGTCATTGCATTTAGGAAGGTATTAAGGGAACCCTTTACCAGTTCAACAAACGGATCTTTCACCGGAAATTTGTCTGATCCGCAGAGCACACTGTGCTCCAGAATGTGGGCAACACCGGTGCTGTCTGACGGAGGGGTACGGAATCCAATGGAAAATACTTTGTTCTCATCATCACAGGATACGAGGAACAGCCTGGCTCCGCTTTTTTTATGGCGGAGTACACATCCGGATGCTTTGATCTCTTTTATTGCCTTTTCTTCTACAACCTCATAGGCTGCAAGGTCTTTAAACTGATTCATTCTGTGTTTTTTCCTCCTGCATGTTCATATTATACGTGAGTCCGCAGTGCAGCAAGCGAATCCTAAAGATTCGCTTGCCCACGGGCCTTCGCCCTATGAAATAGGCCATGAAATAATTTACTTATGTGCAAGCACAACGTAAATCTTCTCCTGTCCTTTTCCGCACTGCTCATTGCATTCGTGTAATTACATATTGCCCACTAATTTGTCTTTTAATATGGCTGCGCACTCTCTAATGCAAAAGTGTACGAAAAGAATGGGGTCGGATCCACAGGATATGCCATAAGTATCCGGTATTCCCCATTTTTTTCCAATCTGCAGCGCCCGAAATACATGAAAATCACTGGTGAGGACCCCAATTTTAATGGGCTTATCCGGTACCTCCTCAAAGGTTCCCGGCTCCATGAAAATCGGTTGATCCAGACGGCGGGCTTTCCTTTCCGCCTGATCTGCTTCAATGGCCACACGGCTGTATGCAATATTCTCTACCGTGCTGGTGGAGCGGGTCTCTAAAATCAACTGTTCCTCTTTTACTCCGTTAAAGACCAGATAATCCCGCATGGCTGCTGCTTCACTGACAGGTTCGTCATCCCCCTGTCCGCCGGACAGAACAAGAATCGTAGATGGATTGTCATCTAAGTACTCCATGGCTTTATCCAGCCGCTTTTTTAAGGATTTACTGATCCCTGTTTCTTTTACCCTGGCTCCCAATACAATGACATAGTCCAGATTGGAAGTATCCCTGGCAGCAACTCCCGTAAATACCAGGATTTCCACCACCAGAAATATCAGAATTCCGGTACAGCACATGGTAATCACCGACACAGGAATCCATAAGGGAACCTTATCCTTATGTTTCACATAGGCTTCCCATCCCACCGGCAGCAATATGCATATGGCGGCAAATACAAGCCATATAAAAGAAAGAGACGTGGTCAGACCTGAATAAAGAATGATCACAACATAATAAATAATGCAGGAAACGGCCATCAGCCAAAAAATTAACGCCATATGCCAGCCTCCATTCTACACTTTTTAAAACCAGGTAAATTCTGGGCATAATTCTTTTATAGCATACCACAATATAGGGATTTCTACAACTGTCACTGAAATTATAACGAAATCAGGTATGGATACACCGGATGAATTTATGAGAATTCAGTAAAAGGCGGCTGACAAAAGAAAAATAGTACCTGTCTTCTTCTGCCAGCCGCCTTTATCTCTCACAAACTGTGTTTTTATTCCATATTCCCCGGGAATCTTGGAATTCCGTCAAATCCAGCCTTTAAATCATCATCCGTTGGAATATAGTCTGTCATCACTCCGTCATGAAACTTTTCATATGCCATCATATCAAAATATCCTGTGCCTGTAAGACCAAAGAGGATCGTCTTCTCTTCTCCTGTCTCTTTGCATTTTAAAGCTTCATCGATTGCCGCTTTAATCGCATGACTGCTTTCCGGCGCCGGAAGGATTCCTTCTACTCTCGCAAACTGTTCTGCTGCCTCAAACACAGCAGTCTGTTCTACAGAACGCGCTTCCATGTATCCGTCATGATAAAGCTGTGACAAGGTGGAACTCATCCCATGATACCGCAGGCCTCCTGCATGGTTTGCCGATGGAATAAATCCACTTCCCAGGGTATACATTTTAGCAAGCGGACAAACCATTCCGGTATCACAAAAATCATAAGCAAAAACGCCTCGTGTCAGGCTTGGGCAGGATGCTGGTTCTACTGCAATAAACCGGTAATCTGCTTCGCCCCTGAGTTTTTCACCCATAAAGGGAGAGATTAGTCCTCCCAGATTGGAACCGCCGCCTGCACATCCGATGATGATATCAGGCTTGATTCCGTATTTATCCATTGCAATCTTGGTTTCCATTCCGATCACCGACTGATGCAGCAGGACTTGGTTCAAAACGCTTCCCAGCACATAACGATACCCATCTGTGTGTGTTGCCACTTCCACCGCCTCAGAAATGGCGCAGCCCAGACTTCCTGTGGTTCCGGGATGCTCAGCCAGGATCTTCCTTCCTACCTCTGTTTCCTCAGACGGAGATGGGGTCACGCTTGCTCCATAGGTGCGCATTACTTCTCTGCGGAAAGGTTTTTGTTCGTAGGAACACTTAACCATATAGACCTTGCAGTCCAGATCCAGATAAGAGCATGCCATGGAAAGGGCCGTCCCCCACTGCCCTGCCCCGGTCTCAGTGGTCACTCCCTTTAACCCCTGCTCCTTTGCGTAATAAGCCTGGGCAATGGCAGAATTCAGCTTATGGCTTCCGCTTGTATTATTGCCTTCAAATTTGTAATAAATTTTAGCCGGAGTTTTAAGCTTCTCTTCCAGGCAATATGCTCTTACTAATGGGGCCGGACGGTACATTTTATAAAAGTCAAGTATTTTTTGCGGAATTTCTATAAAACGGTTATCATGATCCAGCTCTTGTTTTACCAGTTCCCTGCAAAATACAGTTCCAAGTTCCTCTTCTGTCATTGGCTGTAAGGTTCCAGGGTTTAAAAGAGGCGCCGGTTTATTCTTCATGTCGGCACGTACGTTGTACCACTCTTTCGGCATCTCGCTTTCTTCCAGATAAATTTTGTAGGGAATCTTGTTTTCACTCATATAAAATCTCCTTTCCTCTTTCCTGCCCATGGTCTCTGGGCATAAAGGTATACCCGTAGGGTGTTTCCTCTTTCCTGCCCATGTTCTCTGGGCATAAAGGTATACCCGTAGGGTGTTTCCTCTTTTCTGCCCATGTTCTCTGGGCATACTTCTTTCCGGGATAAGTAGATTTTTAAAATAAAAAATACTCTTATCCCTCACAATAAATTATTGCAGGGACAAGAGTATGTATCGTCATAACTCCTGCGGTGCCACCCGGCTTGATGCATCTTTTGCATCCTCTCACGCATACTGACATATGCTGAATTTCTTAACGGAGTTTACTCTCCGGCTCACCTACTTACCATTCAGTTCGCCCTCAGAAGCCCATTCCCAACTGCCTTTCCCTGCCGCAATCCCACCGCCTGCAGCTCTCTGTGTGGTAAGTACAATGGTACTTGCTCTTCCTCATAGGTTTAAAAAAACTCTAACACGGGAAGTGTTAATTGTCAATAATTTTTACTTGAGTTTTTCATTTCCATCTCTCCCTTATAGAAAGGACTGAAATGTTTCAAAGAAATCATCGGTCCATGGAATATTCACGTAATCTTCGTTGATGTTTCTTTTGAACAGGCTGGGGTACTTTTTAATTAACTCTTTTTTGTCCCTGTCCAATTTAAAAAGGTGCTTTTGCAGCACGTAAAGCATTTCTTTGGTATCCCTTGTCTGCAGAGCGAGTATGATCTCCTCATGCTGGACAACTATCTCTTTTATGTTTTGCGTTTCCCGGCAGCTAAGCAGCCGTATTCTCCTGAAATGGCCTCCAACGTTATTGATGGTCTGAAAACTGAAAAGCCGGTCTGTCACCCGGTAAAATATTTTATGGAACTCATCATCCATATGCAAAAACTTCCTTACATCCCCATTGCCCATCTCGGCAAAGGCTTTCTGTTCCATCAGGTTGTTCTGTAATTCCACTAAGTCCGTAGGAGTATGGCATGCCATAAACAGCTTCATAACCTCCTCTTCTACGGCCAGCCTTAGAAAACGCTCCTGTTCCACTCTATCTAAATCTATCTTGGACACCCTTGTTCCTCTCTGGGGGAGAAGGGTCACCAGATCTTCCTGTTCAAGCCTTATGAGCGCGTCCCTGACCGGAGTGCGCCCAATGTTTAATAAATCACAAATATCCCTGATACTTAAGTTAATTCCCGGTCTTAAATGAAGATCCAGGATTTTCTCACGGAGAAGCTGATACGCATTGTTATCTGTGCTTTCTCCCTGACGGGAAGCCTCCTCCTGGCCGTCATCGGAAGCTGATATGGTTCCTTTATATAATTCCAACATTGAACCTCCTTTTATTATTGACCATATTTTTTCTATAATCGTCATTTTCCAACAATAAAATAATCATATTCCATTTTATAGGATAGAGGAGAAAAAATCAATAGAACAAACACCCGTCTTAATTAATAAACACATTTCATACAGGCAGGGAGAATAGGATATCCCGCTCATTATTTTGGAAAAATGAATGGCCCCCACCTCTCCTGCCCCGTCAAGGCCTCTGGACCTGGGAAACAGATTCCATACCGGTCTTTTCAACATTTTGCTGCGGGTATAAATCCCCGGTGTGTTTTCTTCAATCCAGTGAAAAATTTCATGGAACAGAACTACCTCTTCCAATACTTCATCCCGGATTATTTCCGATAAATCATTTTCTCTTATAAAATCTTTCATTGCATTTAAGGTACTATCATTTAACATGATAGTACCTTCTTCCGGCTCAAATATTCCCATATATAAAAATGGTCTTCTCAGTTCTTCTGTTGTCCGTTTTATGGATAATCCCATTGCACCTGCAAGAAAAACACCGGAAATATTCCCATAGCGTCTCTTAAACTCTGATGCATATTTTTCTGCCGTTTCCATGGAATAAAACAGAATCTCCTTTTCTTCCTCTTCTGACAGTTCACAGGAAGCCGGGTGATTTTTCAACACCCGGCTATACCATGTTACATCTTCAGCAGCAGCAATTTTTTCTATCAGTTCCTGCATGTGCTTCATCTCTTACAACTCGTTGCGCGCCAGGACCAGGATGATTTCTGCATCCTCTTTTATATCAATAAGCTCAACCCCGGCCAATCCGGATACCTGTTCCAGGGCTGGAATTCCGGAATAATCGATAACCCTGGATTCTGCGGCAATATAGCAATCCGGATTGATCCTGACTTCACTTGAAAAGTTGCTGGCCTTATCCCAAGCCAGTTTTAAATCCTCGTGGAGCCTGGATTTTGTTGTTACCAGTACCGTACCATTGGACCTTTGCACTTTCACAAAGCCCTTTTTATCTATCATTCTCACGGGAGTCTTCCCGTCTTTTTCTGCAGTTACTACAAATATGGAACCATTGCTTCCAGCCATCTTCATCTTTGACTGTTCCAGTCCAATGGATTCCGCTGCGATTTCAAGTGCCTCTTTTTCATCACAATTCTTCATTAAGTCCGTGGTCTTAACTTCCGTAGAACCCATGGCAATGGCCGTAACCTTCTGGGCCTGCTCATCAATTTCCACATAGACTTCAATGCTGTCTTCCACTGCACCGCTGTTCATGGCCAAAGTTTTTGCTTCTTTCTTAAGGGCTGCAATGTCTTCCGCAGTGGGATTGGGAATGGTCCGTTCTACCATCTCCCTTACCATGGCCAGTGCCACACCGATAGAAGAAATAACCTCAGCATTTACCGGTATCTGGTATTTAAAATTCATTTCATTGGCCGTAAAGGTCAACAGTGTTCCGGCACCGCCTCCGGCGCCAACTAACACGATCTGTTCTCTTTCAATTTTATATTTATCGATCAGGTCCTCAATGACTGGTTTGATTTTATCACAAGCCTTCTGAAGAACTGCTCTTGCCGTATCTTCAATGGACAAGCCCACTTCAACAGCCAGAAGCTGCATGGCTTTGCAGCTGGATTCGTAATTGCCCATTGCGTAATCCCCGTCTTCCAGGATTCCAAGTACATTGGCAGCGCAGGTATTTGTGATGGTTACGCTTTCGCCGTTCTTTAAGCGGATTGCCACATAGTCACTGGGGTCATTTTCACGAGGCTTGATGTAGTATAATTCTGCTCCTTCAAACAGCTCCGGCTCTGTGAAGCATGCATATCCCATATTTGCAATATGGGCGGAACGGGGACCCACATCAACGATGGCACCCTTTTTCGCACGGATCATACTTCCGCCGGCAACACCCAGCACCCGGACATCCAGGCTGTTTACATAAGTTCTGTGTCCTCCAATAATGGAATAATCCACTGCCGGCCGGCCGTTTTTGATCACCCCGATGTTGGTAGAAGTTCCGCCAACCTCAAAATAAATGCCGTTGGAAGCCCGAAGATACATAAGGGCGCCGATCACGCTGGCCGCAGGTCCTGAGAGCATGGTAAGGATGGGGCGCTTTTTCATTTCATTGATTTCCATGACTCCGCCGTCACCGCGCATGATCATAAGGGGAACCGTTACCTTTGCGGCACGTACACTTCGCTCCGTGGAATTGGCAGTGTCCAGCATTTTCGGCAGGATCGATGCATTGAGACAGGCGGTACGGGTGCGGGTCGTTAAGCCATAGAGCTTAGTAATATCAGAAGCCACGGTACAGGGGATTCCCTGGCCTTCCGCAATCTCTGCAACCATGCGCTCTTCTTTCATATTATCCACGCCAAATGCCTTGCTGGCTACGATTACCTTATCTCCCTGATCTGCCATCTTTTTGATCACAGAAGATACGTTATCCGGTGTCATGTCCTTGGTTTTCATAAAACTATGGTCAATATTGATCCACTTTCCGGTTCCCAAATCAATATCCTTGATTTTTGTCTGGCGTTTTGTAAAGAATGCTTCCAGACCGCCGCCGCTCATTCCGATCACTCCGACTTTGGCCACATCTCCTTCTAACAAAGCATTGGTAGCCTGAGTGGTGCTGTGAGCAATAAAAATTACTTCTTCCGGTTTAATATCATTCTCAGAAAGACATTTTTTAAATGCTTCCACTACACCTGTTGCCACTCCGTTTTCGTCGTGGTGGGTTGTCATTACCGACCCTTTTCCTACAATTTCGTTTGTGCTGTTGTCTATCGCTACGGCCTTTGTATGGGTTCCGCCCACATCAATGCCAATTCTTATTGCTCTGCTGCTCATTCGTTGTCCTCCATCTAAAACGGACAAGGGCATACAGACCTTACGTATGCCCCTGTCTGTGAAACATTATCATCTACCAAAACAAAGAATTAAACCATTCTTCCTATCGTAAAGTAAATAAGAATTTCAATGGCAATAAGGCTTGCCCAGGCCCACGGCAGGTTGGTCTTTATGTACTGTTTCGGTTCTACCTTAGCATAGCTTAACCCCCACATGGTCCAGGACTGAGTAGGACACGCACTTGCTACGATGGCAACCGGAGGGATTAAGAAAATAGCATACAGGAAATGGGGATTAAATGCTCCTGTTGCATTTAAAATGGAATACAGTGCAATACCGGAACCCCAGATCATTAACGGTCCGCGGAACAATGCCAGAGGCGCCAGGATACAGAATGCAGCCAGAACCACAATTTCGGATCTTGGAACAACATCCCCAAGCAAGGTCTGGAGATAAGGAACAACCTTGGTAGCGGCTCCCTGGAAAATATTTACGCTGTAAAGCATACCGATCAGAAGTCCGCTGTCTGCAACGCCATCATATAACGTCTTCTGGGTCTTATCTATTGCAGTTTTATAGGTTCTTAAATTCCGTGTAAATAAAAGACCTGCAAAGCTTCCTAACAGGAAGGCCGGAACTGGCTGCCATTTGAAAATACCTACCATTGCAATGGGTACAAAGGGTACGATAAAACAGTACCAGCCAAGAGGTCTTTCCTCGTAGTTATCCTGGACACCTGCCTCCCAGGCCCGTCTTCTTCCCCTTTTACTGCTTTTAAAATGATGGTACACGACAAATGCAATCATAATGACCATGTGAATGGCAGTTGCCATCAGGGCAAAACGAATGTAGTTGTCATTATAGGAAGCCACTTCTTCACCGAATACCTTCTCAAA
>POVV01000365.1_pt1 | contig 31188 bp, 35 predicted proteins | sample 1560271 | NCBI WGS metagenome assembly POVV01 (sample SAMN08337232, study PRJNA429181) | Bioreactor metagenome, whole genome shotgun sequencing project. | biome: cows' rumen and soil; feature: anaerobic; isolation source: anaerobic chemostat enrichment culture, galacturonate as sole carbon... | reverse complement strand
GTGATTGTGATTGCCTGCGTTGTTTGTTTGGGTTATCTTGCTTTTTTTTAATGTTTGGGTTTTCTGACTCATTGACTGTTTGTACTTGCTGTTGGCGGTCCTGAGCAATTTTTTGCCACTGTGTCGCGAAATCATGTTGCTGTGAGGCAGACTGTTGATTGGTATTATGCTGTACTTTTCCGACCTCAGTAGCATGAGGAATCAGTACTTGCAGATCGATTGACCGGATATTCATACTATCCCCGCCTGTCCATCAATAATAAGCACCGGTTGTCAATTCTCCATCTTCCACCTGAAAAGTCACATAACGCAGATTCTCCCTTACTGACTTGACATGAGTACCAACAACGACTTTTACTCCCGGATATACAGTATCGGCAATACGAATGCGCCCTTGCCGCATCTGATCCAGCTCGGCTTCAATCTCAACAATCCGCTCATGCATTGTCTCCACTTGTCCTGCCAGTTGAAATTGCGCTTTGGTTAATTTCAATAATAATTCTTTTCTTTCCGGTGACAAACCGCTTGGCTCGAGCGCACGCAATGCCTGCAGAGACTTCTGGACCTGATCACGGTTTTCCTCCACCTGATGAATGCTCTTGCGCAAAACTTGATATTCTTCACGCAGTGCGGGATTAATACCAACCACTAATTCAGTAGAAATAGCCAACTGCGTACCGGCTATTTTGGCTTTGATTTCTTCACCGGCCGTCACTTGTCCTCCGACAATCATACCACGCCGGCCTTCTACGACTACTTTATGTTTCGCACTAACACGGCTATGTAAAATAACGTCACTGACATATACGTCACCTTCCGCCAAGACAGTGGAATTCTCAATAAATTTGGCATGGACATTTTGTTTAGCGGTTACATGGCCGCGGCGTTTTCCCTGGATGCCAGTGCGGACGATAACATTTCTGCCTTCAACGATACCGTCATTAATCGATCCCTGAATCTCAATATCACCTTCCGCTTTAATGGAAAAACCCGGCTGCACAGAACCTTTCACCATCACATTACCGATAAAGTCAATATTCCCGCTTGAGAAATCAATATCACCATTAATCATGATAACAGGATTTACATGAATTTTATTATTCACCAGCATAACCTGACCGGCAATATCGGCAACGATTTTGTTGCCGTCTACCCTGACATTCTTGCCAAACGGCAATGGAACATCCTTGCCCGGTTTAGCCGGAATAGAATTACCCAAAACATCCATACCTGGAGTACCTGGCTCAGCCGTTTTTTTCTCCGCCAGCAGCTCTCCGCTGCGGACAGTCGTAAATAGATTAATATCTTTATGATCGACACTGCCATCCTGGTTTACAGCCGGTTTAGCCTTATGGTCTAAACTGAATAAATAGTCGATTCGCGCATTTGCTCCATCTTGCGGCCGCAATCCGGCAGCTACCGAAATCTTTATTCCTGATTGTTGACAGGCGCGTTTGAGGCTTTCCAGCTTAATGCCATAACAGACTCCGGATGCTTTTAATTTTTCCACAACTTGCTCCGGGGTAGGCTGTTTACTATTCGCTGCCATGGTAATGATCACAAAAGCTTCCATCCGATCCCGCTCTACGAGAACCTGAATATCCGGCTCCACTTGTGATTGGGGCGGCAGAATGTTAACCGGTGAGCCGGCAGCCTCTTTTATCGTTCGAGTAATCAATGGCAGTTGAACATTGGTTATTCCTTGTGCTCTCAGAGTCTCGATGATTTCTGCTTCGTTAACAGGCGCATTGCCTGCTGAGGCTGGATATACGGTCAGGAAAGTTCCCTTTTCATCAGCACTGATCAAAAAGCGTTGCTGTACTGATTCTAAAGCATCTTTATCCATGCTTGATCCTCCCGCTCATGTTTACAATACACTCGACTGAATGCGCGTCAATGCTCCTCTTAAACGCATAATTGCTTTTGTATGTAACTGAGATATTCGAGCTTCTGTCAGCTTCAGGATAAGGCTGATTTCTTTTAATGTAAGCTCTTCATAATAATATAGGGATACAATCAGCTTCTCTTTTTCCGGCAAGGCATCAATAGCCTCGGCTAATGTGTTTTTTACAGACTCTGCTTCGACATACTGCAAAGGGCCCAATTCTCCGGCGGCCAGTTCATCCTTGATGAATTCATCGAGTGGAACGATAGCGGCGGCATTTAATTGTGTCAGCATACCATGCATTTGATCAAGACTGACTTCCAGCTCCTCTGCAATTTCCGCATCAGTGGCAGAGCGCCCTAACCGTGATTCTACATTAGCGATTGCCTGTTCATAGCGTTTAGCTTTTTGCCGGATACTAATCGGTGCCCAATCCTGGGCACGCAGTGCGTCAAGGATTGCACCACGGATACGCGAAACAGCGTATGTTTCAAATTTAATATTTCGCTGTGGATCGAAGCGTTCGATGGCATCCAAAAGACCAAAGAATCCATTACTGATCAAATCGTCCTTGTCGATATGCATAGGCAACCCGATTGCAATCCGTCCTGCCACGAGTTTAACAAGCGATAGATATTCAGCAATTAGCTTTTCTCTGGTTTCTGGTCTTCTTTGTCGTTGGTAGTCTAACCAAAGATCGCTGATCTCCGGTGTCTGTGAACCAGTGCGCTCTAGCATGATTGTAACCTCCAAGCGCTTACGATCACTTTGTTTCTATATGCTCAAAGCTGTTAACGGTAAACGGATCAAAGGTTCCCGGGGCCTTTTCCGGCTCCTGACTGACTGTATCGAAGTTCTGTCCGAGCGTTTCTTCAGGAGCTTCAGAATCCTCTGGAGTTTCGGGATATAATGACCGGAGGTACTGTTCGCACCAATTACCGAAAAAATAGCCGGCAAAAGAAAAAAAGATGAAAGCTATTATGGTTCGCTGCAATATATTGATCCAAGGGATATTTGATAAAATTCCTGCTGCAAAAGTGAAAATAAGTGCGATAGTAGCGATAAGAATCATGATCAGGCGAGCTAATGACATCTTCATTGCTACAATTCCTTTTCTCCTTTATCAATTGTCTTTATGCGGAATCCACCGGATTCTAGTTTTAATTCAACCGTCCGCCCATAATTTCCTCCTGTATCATCGGCAACGATTGGTATTTCCAGCGATTTAAGAACAATTCGCACAGCCTCTGCATTGCGTTCGCCAATCCGCATAATATCTGTTTGGTTGGCAAAGGTGAACATTTGTGCTCCACCGGCAATCTTTGCCCGCAGCCGTTGCTTGCTTGCTCCTAATCTAATCATATCATTAACCATCAAAGGAATAGCCGTATCGGCAAATTTAGCGGGATTGTCTGATAAACGGGCCTGTTTACTATCAGGCAGCATAATATGAGCTAGGCCGCCCACTTTTGTTGTCGCATCATAAACGGCTATCCCGATACAAGAGCCAAGTCCATAGGTAATTAGACTCGCAGGAGCACGGCTTACCTTGTAGTCAGCCATCCCTACCTTGACCAGTTCTCCCATTACTCCTTCACTCCTATCGCCGTTAAGATGACATTGAGTGAACCGGGGTCAGGTATGAGAAAAAAGTGACCTTTTACGCCTCCGCCAGCCGAAGAAAATTCTGTTTCAATTACCAGAGCATGATCACCCATTTGACCAATTTGAATGAGAATAATACTTAAAATAGCACCTGCCATATCAACCGCTAACGCCGGAATGGAAGGCAGCAGGGTAAACTTCGTAAAGTAAGACAACGCGTTTAAATATGCTCCTGCGAGAATATTGCCTATTTCCATCAAGGCAGACTCATCAAGCGAATCCAGCGACTGCGTTTGTCCCTTTTCACGTCCCATAAGCATATCTACCAATGAAAAAGCACTTTCACGCGGCAGTAAAAACAAAATACTGCCCGGTGCGGGACCAAAGACACGAAAATAAACACCTGCCACCATGGCGTCCGGCCCGCCTACAACATCCGGAACATCACCTAGCGGCATGATAGACACTTGCGGGACTGTCATATCAATTTTGCGGTTAATAATCTGTGAAAGAGCGGTTGCCGCATTACCGGCTCCAACATTGCCGATTTCCCGCAAGGCATCCATTTGCATTGCTGAAAGTTTGAGTATTTCCTCTGACATAAAGTTCACCTCTTTTTATGACTGCCCCAAGCCGCGCAGCCGTTCTTCCTGGCTGCCAATAATCGCTTCCAGATTGAGCAAAATGAGTAGTCTGTTGTCTGCTTTGCCGACTCCGTTGATAAAACCGGAAGCATTCGTCCCGGTGACAGATTGGGACGAATCAACTTGTTCAGTTCCCAGAGCCGTTACTTCAGAAACTTCATCGACAATCAATCCAAATGCCATATCATTGACATTAACGATAATGATGCGAGTTTCCTCTGTATACTCTCCCGCCGGAAGTTCCAGCCGTCGCTTTAAATCCAATACAGGTAGGACGCTGCCGCGTAAATTAATGACTCCCTTAATGTAATCAGGAGTATGTGGGACTCGTGTAATATCGGCCATGCGTTTGATTTCCTGTACTTCCAGGATACTAATTCCATACTCTTCATTGTTGAGTTTAAATACAACCAATTGTGAGTCTTCACCGGCATACACTGCCTGTTTCATTTCCTCCGCACCTCCTATTGCATTAAAGAGCCGACATCAAGAATGAGAGCTACCTGACCATCGCCAAGTATTGTGGCACCGGCAATTGACTTGATACCGGTAAGCAATTTACCCAGTGATTTAATGACAATTTCCTGCTGTCCAATCAATGTATCCACAATAATACCGGCACGTTGGTCGCCCATATGCACAACGACGACGAACAGCTCCTGATTTTCACTTTGCATACCGGGAACCGAGAGGATATTGGCCAGACGAACGATCGGGATAATTTGTCCTCGTAAAAGTATAACCTCTTGGTTCTGAACGGTTTTAATATCGCTTTGCTGAATGTTAATCGTACTGTCGATCGATCCCAAGGGAATCGCGTACTTTTCAGGTCCTACAGCTACCAGCAAGGCTTGAATAATCGCCAGGGTAAGCGGCAATTTAATTTTGAACCGGCTGCCTTGGTTGAGTTTTGTTTCCACCTCAACCGTACCGCCGAGAGACTCAATTTTTGTTTTGACCGCATCCATCCCTACACCGCGCCCGGAGACATCAGTTACATTGCTGGCGGTAGAAAAGCCGGCTAAAAACACCATTTTTACCGCTTCAGCGTTATCCATTTTTTCAGCCTCAGCCTGAGTAATTAAGCCTTTCTCAACCGCTTTTCTGCGAACGATATCGGGATTGATGCCACTGCCGTCGTCTTCAACAGCAATAACCACATGATTGCCTTCATGCCGGGCAATGAGCCGAACCTCGCCAATCGGATTTTTTCCGTTTTGCCGGCGAATCTGCGGCGCTTCGATTCCGTGATCAATCGCATTGCGCAGCAAATGGACCAGCGGGTCGCCGATCTCATCAATGACGGTTCTATCTAATTCTGTTTCTTCGCCCTGGATCAGCAGGTTGATTTCTTTTGATAATTCGTGTGACAAATCACGAACCATGCGCGGAAAGCGATTAAAGACCTGTCCGACAGGAACCATGCGAACTTTCATGACCACAGCCTGCAGGTCTGTGGTTACTCTATCCATCTGCTCAATGGTTTCAACCAGATCAGACAGCCTGTGCGTAATGCCAATTTGTTCCAAACGCGTTTTGTTAATAACCAATTCACCGACTAAATTAAGCAGGCTGTCAAGCTTTTCAATGTCGACACGGACTGACTGTCCGCCCTTATTTTTCTTGATCTGTTGAACAACCGTATTCTGCTGTTTTTCTTCACGCACGGCTGAATTATCGCTCAAAGGAGCGGGCTTTGAGCTTTCCGCCGCCAGCTTATTATTAAGACATGGCAATACCGTAACATTTTCAATTTCAGAAATAGACTGCACGGCTTGAACAAGCTTTTCCGGTTCGGCGGCCGTCAGCATAACGATTTGAAATTCATGCCCAAAGTTCTCTTTTTCCAAGTCCTCGGTTGACGGTATCGATTTGATAATCTCGCCTAATTCTTCCAATGCTCGCATGACCATGTAGGAGCGTGCGGATTTTAATAAACAAGTTTCTTTCAATTCAACTTGTATTTCAAAAGCCTGATAACCACTTTGCGCAGCATTTTTGATAACAAACAGTTCCGAGTCATTGAGAATTGTACAGGCTTTCGACTGCGAAGAGTCAACGTCAATGGCCTGAGGCAATGGCTCGAATGCGGGTATGGGCTTCTCGCCTTTGGCCAAACGGCTAAGCTGGCCTACTAACTGACGAATATCCGGTGCTTCATCTGTGCCGCTGGCTACGCTTTCCACCAATTTTTCCAATGTATCAATACAAGTAAACAGCGTATCAACAATGTCATGATCGGCCACTAACTGCGATTTGCGCAGCATATCAAGAATATTTTCCATTTCATGTGTCAGCTCCGCTATGGGGGCAAAGCCCATTGTCGCAGACATTCCCTTAATGGTATGTGCACTGCGGAAGATCTCATCAAGCAAGCCCAAATTTTGCGGGTCATTTTCTAAATCCAGCAAACAACGGTTCAAGGTCTGCAGATGTTCTTTGGATTCTTCAAGAAACATTCCCATATACTGATTCATGTCCATACTCATATTAAACACCCCCTATTTTATGTTGCGTTCTTTTTACGATTTCTGCAGCAATATCGTGAAGTGGTAAAACGACATCGACAACACCCAGTTCAATTGCCGATTTCGGCATGCCATTGACAACTGTTGTTGATGCATGCTCGGCGATCGTACCGCCGTTTTGCCGCTTTATCTGTTGCATTCCTCTAGCGCCGTCTTGTCCCATCCCGGTTAACAATACACCGATTGCTCCTGCTCCGTAAAGCTTGGCAACTGATTCCATCATCGGATCAACTGCAGGACGGTGCCCGCCAATCGGAGGGGTTTTACTCAATTGAATAGTTGTCTGGCTGCCAACACGGACTAATGTCATATGAAAATCGCCTGGTGCAATCAAAGCTAATCCAGGACGGATGATGTCATTTTGTTCCGCCTCTTTGACTTCCAGCGCCGATAAATTATTTAGCCTGTCTGCCAGAGATTTCGTAAATCCGGGCGGCATATGCTGGACAATGACAATTCCACAGTTAAGATTTCGCGGCAGGCGGGTGAGAACTTCTTGCAATGCTCTTGGCCCACCGGTAGAAGTACCAATGGCAATGATTCGTTGTTCTGGTAAAGGGGCAGCAACAACCGGCGAAGGAATAGCGGCAGGAGTGGTCTTTTTAAAGCCTACCGGGTGCCGGAGTTTGCGAACATCAACAGATGCCGCAGCCCTGCATTTATCGATAATATCTTGACGTATGCCATCCACCCTCGATATCGGTCCGGAAATCTTAGCAATAAAATCGACCGCACCGGCATCTAACGCTTGCAGAGTCGCTTCCGCGCCATCATGAGTTAAACTGCTAATCATGACAACCGGTACAGGGCACTCACGCATAATGATATTCAGCGCATTGATGCCATCAAGGATTGGCATTTCTACATCTAATGTGACAACATCGGGTTTCAGTCTTTTGATTTTCTCGATCGCATCTTTGCCATTACGCGCAGTATCCACAACATAAAAATCTGCTTCTGCAGCAAAAACATCGGATAAAAGCTTTCGCATAAATGCCGAATCATCAACGATCAAAACATTAATCATTATTCTCACCTCGCTTAGCGGCTAAAAGCCTCTACGGTGCCGCTCCAGTTGTATTTGAAAAACATATTTTATAATTTTATTGCGGTGTCGTTCCTGTAACCCGACAAATTTCAATCCTAACCAATAAATCGGTTGATCAGGGTGCGGCTGTTCACAGCGTACTACCTGACCAATCGTTTCAATGACTTCCGGACCTGGGAGTTCAAAAGAAATCAGAAAGTTAACGCCAATCGGATAAGGCTGTTGGGATACTAAGCGAATGCCGCCGCCGCTAATGTCGTTGATCAGCATTTTCATCGGAGCCTGTTCTGCTTCCTGGTCAAGCAGTGTAACTGACGCAGGTATTTTTATGTCAATACGTACATGTTCCCGTTGTTGAAGCTTTATCACTTTCACCGGACAGGAAACAAGCCAAACCGGTAAAGGTGATATTTTCTTGCCAATATATTGGGACACAAATAAATACGGCACTGAATCTGCCATTACCCGCCCATAGATAGTTGCCCCCGCCGAAGTAAAAATAGGAACGCCTTTATCGAAAGGCATTGCCAACACCAGATGATCGGAATGTATTTCTTCAATACGACTGCGATAATGCTTGCTGCGAAGATTATGTGTCGTATATATTTCCACTAATTGGTTGACTTTTAATATATTCGAGAATTCGATCGCCGTTCAGCCTCCTTGCTTTCAGTCCTTACCACAGCCGGATAAACTTATCAAAAAAACCTTTAATGCCACGGGGACGGGGCATGCTGTTCTCACCATGAAGTAAACGGCCGGCAATTTGTTTAATGCAGCGGGTTGAAATGGATTCAGGATATGATAATAACAGTGGTACTTGACTTTTTACCGCTTTAACCACATTGGGATCCTCATACACAAACCCTAATTCATTGATCGGCAATCCCAGAAAGCGGGTAGCTACTTTATTAAGTTTTTCAATAACACTTTGACCTTCCGTGTGGGAAAAAGCGCGATTAACGATTACGTTAATTGGCGCCAGACCCTCCTGGCCGACATATGCTTTCATCATGGCGTATGCATCTGTAATCGCCGTGGGCTCAGGAGTGGTAATAATAATCACTTCATCGGCTGCCATGACAAAATTTAGTACATTTTGACCAATGCCTGCACCAGTATCAACGAGAATAATATCAGCCCAATGATCAAATTGAATAATTTGTGAAATAATGCGTTGCAGTTGGATAGGACCGAGATTAGCCAGTTGATAAATGCCGGACCCGCCTGTCATAAACTTGATCCCACAAGGTCCTTCAGCAATCACATCATTGAGCGTATAACGCTCTTCCAACAGATGAAGCATGCTATAGCGGGCTGTACAGCCAAGCACAACGTCAACATTAGCCATCCCTAAATCAGCGTCAATCAACAGCACCCGTTGGTTTAGCTCGGCTAGCGCCAAAGCTAAATTAACAGTAAAGTTTGTCTTGCCAACTCCACCCTTGCCGCTGGTTACCGTAATTACACGGGCGGCCGATTGGCTTCTCTTGATGATAGAAGGTTTTGCTGATTCGCGGGTTGTTCTGTTCTGAACGATTTTTCGAAGTTGTTCCGCTTGATCGTACATCATTACGACCTCAACATCAGATTGGCAAGTTTTTGCGGATCAGCAATTTCAATATCGTCAGGAACATTTTGTCCTGTTGTAATATAGGATAAAGCCATGGGGAACCGATGCAATAAATTGATGATTGTTCCAATATTGGCTGCTTCATCGACTTTAGTAAACAAAAATTTGGTTGGTGAGCAGCCGGAGAACCGCTCGACCGCTTCCACTGCCTCCGAATACTTTGTTGTTGTACTCAGGACCAAGTGCACCTGTATAGCCGGTTCAATCGCAAGCAAGGCTTGAAGCTCCTGTACCTGCTGCTGATTTTTTGGACTGCGTCCGGCTGTATCCAGCAAGATAAGGTCTTTATCGCGGTGTCTGTCAATGGCTTCTCTTAATTCTTGAGGAGTATACACAATATCTAAGGGAACGCCGATAATGTCGCCATAGGTTTTCAATTGCTCTAAAGCAGCGATACGGTATGTATCAGCCGTAATCAGCGCGACCCGGCGACCTTCCTTCAACGCAAAATTTGCCGCCAGCTTTGCTATGGTTGTCGTTTTACCGACACCGGTAGATCCGATAAAGGCAGCAATTTTACAGCAGCCGGCTTCCGGAATGATCGGTTCAACCCGCTTTAAGCAACCACTGATCCGATTTTTAAGCAATTCCTGCAAAAGCGCTGTTTGCGAATCCTCGAATGTGGCCGGTAACCCCTGGGTTAATAATTGTGCCACATCAGATTCAATATCATTGGCAGTTAGCAGCTCGATCAGCGGCGAAACTCTTGTTGCCGTTCCCGGAAACGAAATGACCATATGCTCCATCAGCTTCTTCAAGGTGGACACATCCTGCCGTAAGGCAAGAATTTCTTGGTTTTCGGACGGCGGCACGGTTTTGGCTGGAGACGGTGTGGTGGGATAGTAGGATAAATTCGGCTGCTGGGCGGCCGGCTTTTGCGTATTATCGATTGCCGCCATGACTTCAAACTGTTCTTTGGCGAACAGACCAAAGAACCCGCCCTTTTTCACTCGTCGTGTTTGCAGAATAACGGCATCACGGCCTAACTCGGTTTTAACCTGATTGATCGCCTCTTGCATGGTATTGGCGCAAAACACTTTAACCTTCACTTATACTTTCACCGTCCCTAACGCCTGTACCTCTATTTTGGATTCAACTTCACCATATGACAGAACAACTAAGCTGGGGGCGACTCTTTCCGTCAGCTTTCTAAAATACAGTCTAATCGCGGGGCTGGTTAATACCAACGGCTGATACCCGAGATTAGTAAGCTTGGCAATCTCGTTGGAGAGGCTGTTAATAAAATTCTGCATCACTTTCGGTTCGAGAGCTACATATGACCCTTGTTCAGTACGCTGAACAGCAGCATTGATGATGCTTTCTAATTGCGGATCAACTGTAACGCAGGTGAGTACGTTATTGAGGATATATTGCTTGGATATCTGTCTGGCTAGAGACTGACGCACATATTCGGTCAAGATCTCATGGTCTTTAGTCAGTGGAGCATAATCAGCCAGGGTTTCTAAAATCGTGACCATATCGCGAATGGATACCCGTTCACGCAGCAGATTTGCCAGGACTTTCTGCACATCGCCGATACTTGCCACACCAGGAATCAGCTCATCGACAACAGCCGGATAATTTTGCTTCACTGTATCGATCAGAGTTTGGACTTCCTGACGGCCAAGCAATTCATGCGCGTATGACTTAACAATTTCCGTCAGGTGAGTCGTCAACACCGATACCGGATCAACGACAGTATAACCAGCCAATTCCGCCGTTTCACGGGCCGCCTCCGGCACCCATTTGGCCGGCAGGCCGAATGCAGGCTCTACGGTTTCAATCCCATTGATATCTTCTGAAGCACCGCCTGAATTCATCGCCAGATAGTGATCAGGCATCAGTTCGCCTCTTGATATTTCCACCCCTTTAATTTTGACGACATAGATATTCGGTTTCAACTGAATATTGTCGCGAATCCGGATGGTGGGAACAATCAAGCCCAGTTCAAGCGCACACTGGCGCCGGATCATCACTACACGGTCCAGCAAATCCCCGCCCTGTCCGGCATCTACCAGCGGAATTAAGCTATAACCAATTTCCAGTTCCATGGGGTCAACCTGTAATAAATTCAAGACGTTTTCCGGCTTGCGGACATCTTCAATTTCGCGTTCTTCCTGACGGCTGATCTCGGTTTCCACGCTATTCTGCTGCGCATTATACAAAATATAGCCTATCCCTAAAGTAATACACGACAAAACTAAAAAGGGAATAGCAGGCAGCCCGGGAACCATAGCCAAAAAGATCAGTACGCTGCCGGCTATCGCAAAAACCCGGTAATTAGCCAGCAGTTGTGTGGTGATATCATGTCCCAGGTTTGAATCAGACGCCGCCCGGGTAACGACAATGCCTGTGGCGGTGGAAACCAACAGCGCAGGTATCTGATTGACCAGTCCTTCGCCGACCGTCAACAGTGTATAATTCTGCAGCGCCTGCAGAACAGACATGTTGCGGTCAATCATACCGATAGCAAAGCCGCCGACAATATTGATAATAATAATAATGATGGCGGCAATCGCGTCCCCTTTAACAAACTTACTGGCACCATCCATGGCGCCATAAAAATCAGATTCCCGTTGTATCTTTCTGCGCCGGTCTCTGGCTTCTGTATCGCCAATCAGACCGGCATTTAAATCCGCATCGATACTCATCTGCTTGCCAGGCATAGCATCTAAGGTGAAACGGGCTGCAACTTCAGCGACCCGCTCCGCGCCTTTGGTAATAACAATAAATTGAATAATGATTAAGATGACAAACACAATAAAGCCGACAACCGCGTTCCCACCGACAACAAAGTTACCGAAGGCCAGAATCACCTCACCGGCATAACCTTCAAGCAATATCAGGCGGGTCGCGGAAACGTTCAAAGCTAAGCGGAATAAGGTAGTTACCAGCAATAATGATGGAAAGACAGAGAATTGCAATGGCTCAACATTATAAATGGCAACCATCACAATCACTAAGGACAGAGTAATATTCAAGGCTAAAAAAATGTCTAAAATAACCGTTGGCAAAGGAATAATCATCATGACCACAATGGTTATGACAGCAAGTGCAATCAGTATGTCACTATGACGCATGATAGCGGAAAAGGGAGAACTTTGTGCAGCCACTGATTTTCGCTCCTTTTATAACTAAGACAGCTTTTTATTAATACGGTAAACATAGGCTAGTACTTCAGCGACCGCCTGATACAATTCTTGTGGAATAACATCACCGATTTCCGTACTGCTGTAAAGAGCACGGGCAAGGACTTTATTTTCGACAATGGTAACATGATGGGCCCGCGCGACTTCCTTAATTTTTGCCGCGATAACGTCCTGTCCTTTGGCAACGACAATCGGTGCTGCCATCTCTTTTTGATATTTCAGAGCAACAGCAAAATGAGTGGGATTGGTGACAACAACAGTCGCGGTCGGAACCTCCTGCATCATCCTGCGCATCGCCATGGCACGCTGCCGCTCTTTAATCTTGCCTTTGATTTGCGGATTGCCTTCGGTCTGCTTGAACTCTTCTTTTACTTCCTGTTTACTCATTTTTATGCTTTGGTTATGTTCCCACCATTGATAAAAGTAATCGAGAACAGCAAGAATCAATATCACACCACCGATTTGCATTGCCAGATCAGTGGCCATACCGGCGATATATTGCAGCGAATCAATGAGCTCCACTTCAATCAATTTAGGAATGAACAAAATTTCTCTATTAATGAACCGATAGACGAAGTAGCCAATAATGGCTATTTTAAAGAGCGATTTAAGCAACTCGACCAACGAACGCTTAGACACCAGACGCTTTACCCCGTTCAACGGATTTAGCCGGTCTAACTTAAACATCAGTGGTTCAGTGGTTAGCATAAACCCTACCTGCATAAAATTAATAATAATGCCAATGACACAAATACTGAACATAATCGGTAAAACGATCTGAAAAAAAACCAATGAAATATCAATAAAGAGTACGTTTACAGTCTGCAAGGTCAGATTCTGTGTCGAAAGCGTTGATAAGCCGGTAAAAATATGCTTCATAAACGAACTTAGTGAATCATAGATATACGGGCCAAGCAGTTTCAGGGCAAAAAAAGCAGTTAAAATAATAAATGCGGAGTTTAACTCAGTACTCTTCGCTACCTGTCCTTTTTTGCGGGCTTCAGACTTTCGCTTCGCAGTCGGATCTTCTGTTTTTTCGCCATTAAACCGCTGCAGATCGAAAATCAATGAGGGCGTTTTATTTGACGAAAAGCTCAAAAAGTCTGTAAAGATTTCGATACATCTCATGCAGCCTGGCCTCCAAAAAGATCATGAAGAATGGCAAGGTAACAGATAGAACAAAAATGCCGACAATAATCTTAGCAGGCACTCCGACAACAAATACATTCATTTGCGGCATTGTCCGCGCTAAAATACCCAGAGCCAGATCGGTAATAATAACAGCGGCAATAACAGGAACAGTAATTTTGACGGCAAAGACAAATAACTCACAAAACATATTGATCATCATCTCTGTAATCGAGGCGGTAAATACGATTCCCGTGACCGGAACCAATGCAAAACTGTCAAGGATCGCGGTTAACAGTATATGATGACCATTGAGAGTCAAAAATAGAAAAAGCGCCAAAATATATTTAAAGTTGCCAATCAACGGCACCTGGTGACCAACTTGCGGATCAAATATATTCACAACGCCAAACCCTACCTGCATATCGAGTAAGCTGCCCGTCATTTGCACAGCGGAAAAAATTAAAGAACTGGCAAAGCCAATGATTAAGCCAAAAATTAACTCGCTAATTACCAGAAAAAGATAAGGAGCCAAAGTTTGGGGTATAATGACTCCCGTTTGGGTCGCAAGCAGCGGCAAAACCGTTAGAGTCAGGAATAAGCATAATCCGGCTTTTATTTGCCGCGGGACATTTCGGCTGCCAAAGATAGGAGCAGGAATAATGATGCCGCTAATGCGCACAAATATTAATACAGCCAGGGCAAATTGGTTTTGCAGCAGTGTTATCGCATCCATCATGTCACCATTTACCGCGCCAGTTGCGGCAGAATCAGAAAAATGGAGCGGGTATAGTCAACCAGTAAACTAAGAATCCATGGCCCAAATATTAAAATGGCAACAAAAATGGCAATAATCTTAGGAATAAAAACCAATGTTTGTTCTTGAATCGACGTTGTTGCTTGAAAGATGCTGACCGAGATACCGACTAACAGACCTAAACACAACATCGGAGATGCTACGATCATAACCATCATTAAGGCATCGCGCCCTACCTGTACAGCAAAATCTCCTGACATAGCACCCTCCTTAGTTGAAGCTCAATAAGGCTGAACGCACAATTAAATGCCAGCCGTCCACCAGTATAAACAGGAGAATTTTAAATGGCAAAGAGATCATAACCGGCGGTACCATCATCATCCCCATCGACATCAATGTACTGGCGACAACCATGTCAATAATAATGAAGGGGATATAGATCATAAAGCCTATTTGAAAAGCTGTCTTTAATTCACTGATAATAAAGGCCGGAATTAGCGTGGAAGTCGGCACATCTTCTCTGGATGCCGGTCGATCTGCCTCTGTAAAGTTGACAAAAAGCGCAATATCATTCTCCCGGGTCTGCTTAAACATAAATTCACGGATCGGCTTAAATGCTTCCGTTATCGCAGCATCTTGCGGCAAGGTTCCCGCCAGGTACGGCTGTAACGCATTTTGATTGACCTGCCCCAGATAGGGAGACATGGTGAAAAAGGTAAGAAACAAGGCTAATCCAACGATGACTTGATTCGGCGGCATTTGCTGTGTAGCCAATGCACTGCGCGTAAATGACAGGATGATTACAATGCGGGTAAACGAAGTCATCATAATGAGCAAAGACGGGGCTAAAGATAGAACCGTTAATGTAAGTAAGATTTGCAGGCTTAAAGCGACATCTTGCGGTTCAGTGGCAGGTTCTACACCGATGTTGATCAGCGGCGCCGGAACGATCGGCGCTGCATCGGCGGATACATGCCAGAAAAGCAATATCAAAGTCACTAACGGCGACAGCCAACTTGATCGGATGGACACGTTTTACCTCTTCTCTTCTTCACTTTCAGAATTCAGATCATGCTCAGATTTCCCGAAGACGCGTGGAAATTTATTGGACATTTGGCGCAATGACGCCAATTGAGAATCCAATACAGCAGAAAACTGAGGAGCGACAACCGGTTTTGCCGCTTGATACGCTGCTTTTAACTCAGCAACCTCAGGATTGTCTGTCATATCAGCAAGCACATCTATCCGTTGATCTGAAACCCCAAGAACTAAGACACGCCCGGCGAAGTGTACTAAGTATATTCCTTTATTAGGACCTAATGCTAATGAACTTAATATCGTATCACCATTCGAGCCTGTTTGCTGTGATTTCATTTTCATCCCGACAAAACGCGACGTTAGATATGCCAAACCAAGAATAAGGATGAAAACGGTGACCATATACAACATGGTATCAAGCCCTGATAATACGGACACTTGCGGCTTTGGCTCCTGATACTTCAGGAATTCATTGCTTTCAGCAAACACGCTCCCGGTATGTAAAAAACCAATACCCGCAATAACAAGTGAACGTCCTGCCGTAAACAGCTTAACCATATTATCCAACTACTTTGCGCACCGCTTCCAATACCCGGTCGGGTTGAAATGGCTTAACAATGAAATCGCGAGCACCGGCCTGAATAGCTTCAATGACCATAGCCTGTTGTCCCATGGCACTGCACATGATGACTTTTGCTCCCGCGTCCATTGCGCGAATTTGCTTTAATGCAGAAATACCATCCATCTCCGGCATCGTAATATCCATTGTGGTCAGATCTGGTTTAACTTCTTGAAACTTTTCCACCGCTTTGGCGCCATTTTCCGCCTCTGCTACGATTTCATAACCATTCTTACTCAAGATGTCTTTTATCATCATTCGCATGAATGCCGCATCATCAACAATCATTACCCGAACTCCCATGTTAACCTCTCTCCTTAATTTCGAATATTTTTTATTGCAGATTGCCTAATCTCTCCATATGGCCTACGATTTCAGTGATCCGTACTCCGAAGTTTTCGTCAATAACGACAACCTCACCTTTGGCAATCAGTTTGCCGTTTACCAGCACGTCAACCGGTTCTCCGGCAAGCTTGTCCAATTCAATTACCGAGCCTGGCGTCAGTTCAAGGATATCGCGAATCAACTTGCGTGTTCTGCCTAACTCCACCGTAACCTGCATCGGAACATCCATGATAATTCCCAGGTTGGAATCACCGCCTGCCGACATCATCGCAGGTTTAAGCGGCATAAACTGAGCAGGCTGAACATGCTGAACAGACTGCAACTGAGGCTGCGGCTTCGCAGCGACCGGCTGTGAAGGAGGCATATGCTCAACAGGTTTCGGCTTATCGGCCGGTTTGGGTTGAACACTAGCAGCAACAGGAGGCTCCTGGATAGGGCTTAATAAAGCATCAACCATTTCTTTTGCTGCGCTCATCGAGACAAGCTGCATGATCTCACTGTCGATAAGATTCTCGACCTCCATACGGAAGTTCACACTGATAATTGGCGTATTGGCCGGAAAGCTTTCTGAAGCAGGAGCATTAAGTGCCAGATCAATCAAATTAACCTGTGGCGGTGAAATGTCCACTTTTTTCTTAAAGACTGTAGACAGCGAGGTTGCTGTTGACCCCATCATTTGATTCATCGCTTCAGTAACAGCGCTCATGTATAAGTCGTTAAGTTCGGTAGGCGGATTCAAACCATCACGGCCCATCATCAGATCGGCAATAATCAATGCGTCAGTCTCACGGATGGCCAGCATGTTTTTCCCTGCTACGCCCTGAACATACCCTACCTCGATAATCAGATAAGGCAGTGGATATTTAGTGCGGATTTCATCTAATGTGGTGAGAGACACCTTCGGCGTTGTGATTGATACCCGTCTGGACAGCAGAACAGAAAGCGTAGTTGCCGCACTGCCCATACAGATATTGCCGATTTCACCAAGTGCGTCTTTTTCGACGTCTGATAAACTGACGGTATTAGACGCCGGAGCGGCAGCCGGTTCCCCCCGCAATAAAGCATCTATTTCTTCTTGGGACAGAAATCCTTCACTCATTTTCATCATCCCCTTTCGCAATCCTTCCGGTTATCTGCACTGCAAGCCGTTTTCCGGATAAACCTGGCTTACAAGAGAACTTTTCTTTTTTTCCAACCAGTATTTGCAATTCACTATTCACATCGGTTTCCAACTGCAAAACATCACCGACCGATAAATCCAGCAATTCTTTGACTGTGATCGTTACTCTGCCTAATTCCACAACCACCGGAATCAATGCGTTCTCCAATTTACGTTGAAGAGAAGAAATGCTTTCCATTGAAGATTGCTTTGCCACTGAAGAAGCAACCCAGTAAGTGGTCGTCAATTTTGACATAATGGGTTCAATGACTAAATACGGAATACATATATTTATAAGACCTTCAGCCTGACCAATTTTAGTTTGCAGTGTGATAATAACAACCATATCATTGGGAGGAACGATCTGTGTAAATTGCGGATTGGTTTCAATGACTTCCAGGTGGGGTTCGATGTGGATGACTTGCTTCCATGCCTCCTGAAAGCTTTCCAGTGTTTTGCCAATCACACGTTTAATAATCGCTTCTTCGATATCAGTCAGTGATCTGGCCTTGGGCGGCGGTAACCCTGGTCCGCCGAACAGGCGGTCGATAATGGAGAAGACAACATTAGGATTCAGTTCTAAAATTGCGGTCCCTTTTAACGGGCGCATCTGAAAGATACTGATTACGCTGGGGTTAGGCAAGGATCTGACAAACTCTTCATAAGTCAATTGATCGACAGATACCACATCAATGTGAACAAAGGTGCGTAAATGTGCAGCCAGATAGGTGTTCAGCAGCCGGGCGAAGTTTTCATGCAACATATATAAAGTGCGAATTTGGTCTTTAGAAAACTTATCAGGCCGTTTAAAATCATAGATTTTAACTCGCTGCTGCTTTTGCTCATTCTTCATTTCCTCAGCAGAAACGACTCCTGTTGAAATTGCCGATAGTAATGCGTCAATTTCAGACTGAGATAATACTTCAGAACCAGCCAAATCTTTCCCCCCTTTCATCACGCATGATGCTGTAATTACTGCACGACCAGATTAGTGATATAGACATTGTATACCCGCTCTTCCCCTAGACTTTTATTAATATCTTGTTTCAGTAAAGCTTTCAGGTTCTCTTGTTTTGCCGGATCGAATTCGTCCGGTTTTAAAGACCGCAGAGTATGCAGAACAGTGTCAAGCATTCTAACTTCTTCAGTTGAATGGGTTTTTCCTGCCGTTTCTTGTTGTTTGTTGTCATTTCTGACGTCAAGGATGATGCTGATTTTTAAGTATCTCCCGCTATTGACTCCGCCGATATTAACAATGAGGCCTTCTTTCGGATCACCTAGTTTTAATAAGGTGCTGGGACCACGGGCAACTTGTTTTTCCCCCTGATCACTCACAATTCTTGTGGCGATAAAATAGGAAATACCTCCCGCCAGAGTCAAACCGACCACAACTAAAGCAACAATCATCGCCACAGAAAGCTTCTTTTCTGCTTCAGCCAATGCTATCCCCTTCTTTCACGGTTGATTTACCGTATACCCCGCATCAGGGCACGGCGGTATTCCATCACTTTTCGGACAACTGAATCCATTGGTTCCTCGACAATCAGCTTTTTCCCATTGATCAGCGTAATCACAGTATCCGGGGTCTCTTCAATCGTTTCAATCAGTTCGGCGTTTAAGACAATTTCATCCTGGCTTTTCAGTTTAGCTAATTTTATCATTGGCAACACCTTTCATGTTAATAGGGGAGGACTTGTTTGCCACCGGCAGCTAAGCCTCCCCTTTTCTGTTATCGTTTCAGGTTAGCCAGCTCTTGCAGCATTTCATCAGTTGTCGTGATAATTTTCGAGTTGGCCTGGAACCCGCGCTGGGTAATGATCATATTGCTGAATTCCTGCGCTAAATCGACATTGGACATTTCCAGCATACTGCCGGCAAATTCACCGCGCCCGCCGGTACCGCTTGTGCCGATGTCCGCAATACCTGAGTTATTGGTCTCGGTATACAGACTGTCACCGGCTTTGCTCAAGCCGCCGGGATTATTAAATACAGCCATAGCAACTCTTGCTAGATCCTTAGTCCTGCCATTGGTAAATTTGCCTACAATAGTGCCTGTAGCGTCAATGACGACACTGTCCAAAGTCCCGGCAGACCAGCCGTTTTGGTCGGTTGCCTTAGCTGTAGACTCGCTGGCATATTGAGTCATTGTCGAAAAATCCAGATCAACCGTGAAAGCACCGGCGCCGGCATAAGGTCCGCCTGCCGGATCAATCGTCAGGCTGCTGATCATGGTGTTTAACGCATCATACACGCCCAGCTGATCAAAGGCTATGGTAGATGAACCGCCGGTTATTGTTCCGACAGTAACACCGTCTTTGTTGACAGCGGTCCCGGCAGGGGTAAATACCCAGGTGTTATCCGCCGTCTTTAGAATGCTCGCGTCTATAGTGTATGGATTGCCTTGCGAATCGTAAACGGTAATTTTCAGCGGCACTTTCGACGTTTCATCATAAGCTGCTTTCACTGCCGCCTCTGCAGCAGCAAGTGCATTTGCCGCATTAAGCGCTACTTGAGCTGCAGCTTCCTGTGCCTGTTTTGCGAGAGTCTGGTTATTGGTTGCTGTTGCCAATTCTCCTTGTGCAAATGTTAATGCTCCGTCTGCGGTGCCAACTGCGGTATTTGCCGCTGTTACTGCAGCGTCTGCAGCCGCGATTACATCTGTGTCAGTTGCTGTTGGCGGTGTAGCTATATGTTCATCTGCTCTAGTTTTTAATAAATCAGCAGCGGCTTTTAGCGCTATAGCATCAGCCTCTGTGTCTGGGGTAGCAGACGCTAAAGCATCGGCTGCGCGTGCAACTGCCGCATTTGCTGCCGCAACTACAGCGGCCGGGGTGCCAGTACCTGGCGGCAGCAGAGCATCTGCTGCCGTTTTTGCTGCATTCATCGCAGTGAGTGCAGCATCTAGTGCATTCTTAGCCGCCTGGGCTTTCACTTCGTTAGTCTTCTTTGCTGCGAATTCAGTATTCGCTGCTGTTAAGGCATCCTGCGCGGTTTTCAAAGCAGCATCTGCCGCAGTCTTGTCTCCTTTTGCCAATCCCAAAGCAGCATCTGCCGCCAAGCGTTCGGCTTCTGTGCCTGTCTTGAGCGCGCTGGCCTGCAAGTTCTTCCCAAACGTTATCTGGTTGGTTTGCTGGGCCTTCATCATTTCACCCACAGGAATTTTAATTGTTATGGGATCGCCAGTGGTATCAATGTAACCGCCAGCATCGGCCATCCAGCCTGACACCATCAGTCCGGATCCGGGAACCACATAATTGCCCTGCGCGTCAAAGTCAAAATTACCCGATCTGGTGTAATAGCGGTTCTGACCATCTGACACAATAAAGAAGCCCTGGCCTTTAATGGCCAAATCGGTCTGCTTGCCTGTCGGCTGGTAACTGCCGTCAGTAAAAATCGTATTGATGCTGGCTACTCCCATTCCCAACCCGATCTGCATCGGATTAGTGCCGCCGCGGCCATTGCCGCCGGCGGAAGCACCTTGCAGAGTCTGGCTCAATACATCCTGGAATTGTACCTGACTGGCTTTAAAGCCGACTGTATTCACATTGGCAATATTATTGCCAATGACGTCCATACGGGTCTGGTGGTTGCGCAATCCGGAAACCCCGGAGAAAAGTGAGCGCATCATAGTAATAATAACCTCCTCTAAATAAATAGCTGACTGGGGAATAGCTGCCTCGGTCAATCGGCAGCTTCAGGCTTCCTCAAGAGGTCCGGCCTGTTAAATAATCACCGCACTGTCAATATTGGTGAATACATTATTCTTCAAGCTGGCATCATCGACAGCCGTAATGACCGTACGATTTTTCACACTAACGACAAGCGCGACATTGTCCATCAGCACCAGTGATTCCCGGGCGCCTTTGGCAGCCGCCTTATCTAGCGCCATACTCAGTTTGGCCAGCTCGTTGGAGCCCAGCGCGATATTGCGGGTTTGCAGCCGTTCTTTGGCATGCTGGGAAAACTTAACTCCCGTCAATTCCTGATCAAGAATTTGCCCGAACGCGGATGCGCCTGCTGGTGGTGCTGGATGGGCAGCAGGTTTAAGCGGTGCGGCTAAGGGTGGTGTAACAACAAATTGGTTAAGGTCGATTCGATTGGTCATGGGGCGGATTCGGAAACGCCGATAACCTGATCAAGCGCAATTTTTTTATCGCCAATAATGAGTTTTGCTTCACCGCCGCTCTGCTCTGCCCCTTCAACAAGCCCGGAGACCGTCTGGCCATTTTCCTCCCAGGTTACATATTTCCCCACCAGAAATTTCGCCTGAGTAAGCTGGTCGGTAACTGACAATACTTCATTAAGCTTGACAACTCTGTTGCCAACCACCAGTTTGGTTTCACCGTTGACAGTCAGTGTTGCCGAAACAATGCCGCCCACTTCTTCGCCATTTTCTCCCCAGGTGATGAATTTACCAATCATTGTCGAAGCCTGCATGGACGACATGCTGGAATTCAGGTTGGTCATTTGCTCCAGAGCTGAAAATTGAGCCATCTGGGCAATAAAATCGGTATCATCCATGGGACTCAGCGGATCTTGGTTGCTGAGCTGGGTAATCAGCAGTTTGAGAAAAGCATCCTTGCCTAAATCGTCGTTTGCCTTGGTCTTTTGCGCCGCTTCAGCTGCCGAATACCGTGTCTGTACTGCGGTGCTGTCACCTACTACTGCCATACTCTTACCTCCTTTTTTATATTCGGTAGTCTACTCCGTCAGTGACGGTGATTTCTTCTGCCGCCTCAATGGCCTGCACAAATTCCTGGCTGTTTCTGCGCATAGGAACAGGCTGTTGCTGCTGCTGTTGAGCAGAGCCATGACCATTGTCAAAAAATTGCGTTGTTCCACTAAACACACTGACATTATCCAGCTTAATCCCCTGTTGTGACAGGTCCTGCCTTAATTGAGGCAGAGACGCTTCAATCACCTGGCGAACTTCAGGATTGTTGGAGTGAAAAGCTGCGCTAACCACACCGCTGTCGATACTGACCTTCAACATGATTTCACCGAGATGCTCCGGTTTGAGCTGCAAAACCATTGTTGATTGGTTGGCAGGCCGTAAATACAAACGTGCCTGATCGACAATTTGTTTAATGATATTCTGCTGATCAGGGGCAGCCGTTTGTGATATGGTTTCAAAAACCGGCCGATCGGAGTGAACTGTCCGCAGCTCGGTCAACCCGGAAGGTATCAGCGAATCATTTCTGCCGGATAAATCCTTGTCACCTTGACCAGACTGATTGAGAATCGATTGTGACTGAACCGGCGCTATAGGAGATAACTCCGTTTCTGCCGATTGCTTGTCCGTAATTTTCTCCTGTTTGCCTGACAAAGCCGCGGGGTGATTAGCAACCGCCGCTTCCGCAGGATTGGCTTCTCCGGATAGCTCTAAGGCTAAAGCGGTCTCCTCGAGCGACAGCTGAGCTTGCGCGGCAGGTGCCGGCTGACGGGATTCTAAGACAACGGGCACCGGATGTGCCGTGTTGTCAGCTGTTGAAACAGCCACCAGCTTGTCTTGCAGCTCTGCTTTAGCTAAAAGGTCGGCTGATTCCTCAGGTTGGGCATCATTGGCAAACAAGGGTAAAACTGCCGCCTCTCCGGCGGGTTCTTCCGGATTCAGACCGGGCACTGCCACCGTTTCATCTGCCAGAAGTTGCGAGACTAGCTGGCTCAAACTGCTGCCCGACTGCAGAGAGTTTTGTTGCATTTCCTGCGAAAATAACGGTAAGTCGCCAGCCGGCTGCACTGTTTGACTGGCAAACTCTGCCTGGTCATTCACAACAGTATCGACAGGAACGACAACCGGTTGAACAGCAGCCAATGCCATAAGCAATTCATTTGCGACTGCTTGTCCCGGATTTTCCTGCTGATCTGCCAGCGGATTATCACCAGCACCTATGCCCGACTGAGCGGATGTGAGGAGTTGTGCAAACGATCGTGGGAATGGCAGGGCCAGTGCAGTTGCGCTATCTTTTTTCGGCATGACAGGCACTTCTGTTTTGACCGGCAAGGGCATTAGGAACGCTATGTTATCCATCTTATTTCACCTCCTTTCACGTTGTTTATATACTAAAGGGCTAACGATTGTTGCGCCCTTTCAGCATCGCGTCACTTAAGCGGGCAGAACGGCTTGGCTCAAGCAGAGTCATGATTTTTGATACTTGCTCTTCTTCCATTTTGCTGAACAGCAAAATGACTGTCGCATCATCAAGCTCATTCAGGATCGGCACTGCCGCTTCCGCCTTCATAATATTATAGAGACCGGCTACCTTGGAAAGCCGTTTCTGTTCTGCCGCAAGAGCTAGTGCCTCCCGCTGCTTCAATTCCATATCATCAATCACAACAGATGGAGTACGGGCAGACGGGGCTGGCGAAACCGCCGCAGGCGGCACTGTCTCAGGAGATGTCGGCTCTACCACAGTCGCGGCATCTGACGGCTCAGCTATGTATTCTTTAACAAATGAATAGCCTGCACCCAGATACTCGCCAGCAACTTCGACAGCATTTTCAGCAGCTATTGTTGCCGGGCCAGCCTGCTTAATCAGTTCTGCCGCTATCGGATATTGGCCAAAACGGTCATTTAACTGATCCAGATCAAGCCAGCGGTAATGAATGGCTCCGAAAACCACTGTAAACAGGATCACCATGCCCAAAAGCAGCAGCAGAAACCATTTCAATAGTCTTTTGAGTACTGTTTTGAACAGTGTTTTCGACTTTTGAACAGTTGTAAAAAGCTGTTCATCAGTAGACGTGCGCTTGATTTGATTATTTAGTTCCGTCTGATTCAGAGCAGTTTGCGCCATATGCTAATCCTGCCTTTACTTGCCATTAGCGATTTGATTGAATACCTTTTTTACATAGCCTTGTGTTTCACTATATGGTGGAATGCCTTGATACTGCTTCACCGCTTCCGGGCCGGCATTGTATGCCGCAACAGCTAAGCGCTCATCAGGAAATGTTTGCAGCATTTGTTTTAAATAACGAACCCCACCGTCAATATTCTCATGAACATCATACGCATTGCGTACACCAAGCTCTTTCGCCGTATTAGGCATCAGTTGCATGACACCGATGGCGCCAACCGGCGAAATTGCCTCCTGCGAGAAATTTGATTCCGTGCGGGCGACAGCCAAGGCTAACTCCGGCTTTACGCCATGACGCAGAGCGGCTGCGTGAACTAGTTGCTCAACCTGCGGCTTAGTGCTGCCGGCTGCAGCAGCTTCGGTATTCATAGCGTTATGTAAATGACGGGAAAATTCATTGCCAGCGGGTCGTTTGGGTGAAAACCTGGTTTCAATCGACTCTATCCGCTGCAGGACCTGTTGCACATTGTTTAGCATGCTCTATTCACCTCGGACATGAAGCTGAAGGCCAATCTCATCCAGCTCTTTTTGTTCTTGCCTTAACATCTCTTCACTAAATTGGTTCCAGCGTTTTTCTTTAATCTTTTCAACTAATTTCTGACGCTTCAAAGCCTCAGACAACTGTTCGCGACAGATCTCACAATACTGCTCCGCTTTAAGTACAGCTTCTTTTTGCTGTTTAATACTGCTTTTAAGAAATTGTCCATATTCATGACAGGCAATAAGCTCATCAACTGTAATGGCTGTCTGCTGAATTTTACGCAAATGATCCGCCAGCCGTTCTGCTTGTTCATACAGTGTATTCAGCACAGCCAACTGATTTTGCCATTCGGTAATGGCTTGTCCCAGCTTCGCCTGGGCTTGGTTCGTCTGGAGCTTACGATATTTAAGCAATGCTTCCAGACGGAAGCGAAAGCGCAGCATGAATGTTCCTCCTGTCAGCCGGTAAGCTCAGTTAACCGTTGGACGGTCTGCTCCATGGAAGACCGTTCATACACTTGCTGCTGTAAGAATTCCCGTACCTGCTGAATCATGCCAATTGCTTCATCAATAGCCGGATTGCTGCCTGTGGCGTATGCGCCGATATTGATCAAGTCTTCTGCTTCTTTATAGACAGCCATAATTGACCGCAGCTTCTGTGAAGCCTGCCATTGCTCATTTGTCACGATTTCCAGCATAAGCCGGCTGACACTATTCAAAACATCAATGGCCGGAAAGTGATTCATTGCCGCAATGGACCGGGACAAGACAATATGACCATCGAGTATGCTTCGCACAGAATCAGCTATCGGTTCATTCATATCATCGCCATCAACAAGGACGGTATAAATACCGGTAATAGAGCCTTTTTCGCCGGTGCCAGCCCTTTCAAGCAAGCGCGGCAGCGTAGCGAAAACCGAAGGAGTATAACCGCGGGTCGCCGGAGGCTCTCCGACAGTCAACCCTACCTCTCTTTGCGCCATCGCAAAACGGGTGACTGAATCCATCATCAGCATGACATTCTTGCCTTGATCACGGAAATATTCGGCTATAGCCGTAGCCGCCATAGCACATTTTATTCGCAATAACGCGGGCTGGTCAGAAGTGGCAACAACAACAACTGAGCGTTTAAGGCCTTCTTCTCCCAGATCGCGTTCGACGAACTCCCGCACCTCGCGGCCACGCTCGCCTACCAGCGCAATGACACTGATATCGGCTTCCGTATTGCGGGCAATCATACCCAGCAGAGTACTTTTTCCCACTCCGCTGCCCGCCATGATTCCGACACGCTGCCCTCGTCCAAGAGTTAACATACCATCAATCGCTCGAACACCGACTGACAACGGATCATAAATGCGGGGACGACTGAGCGGCGAAGGCGGCGGCGCCTGCAGCGGATATTCCCATTCGCTGAGGATCGGCCCTTTATCATCAAGCGGATTGCCTAATCCGTCAATGATCCTCCCTAGCAGTTGTGTGCCTACTTTGATACTGCACATCTTATGTGCTGCCCGGACCTCACAGCCAGGCCCAATTCCCTGCATTTCACCCAGCGGCATCAATAATACGCGGTCATGGCGAAACCCCACGACTTCAGCGGGAACAGGCTCGGTCAGAGACCGGGGATGGATGGTACAAAGCTCACCTAACTGCACTAGCGGCCCTTGTGATTCGATGAGCAAACCAATTATTTGTGTAACCTTGCCATTCATTTGAATGGTTTCGGTTGTTCTTATTGATTCTAAGTATTTTGTCAAATCAATCGTAATCATGGAAGCAGGCTCCGAATCAGCGCGCGTATTGCTTGCATCTGGGTTTCCCTTTGTGCATCAATAGAGCCGAATGCAGAATCAATAACACAACCTCCGCGGCTTACTGTTTGATCTGCAGAAAATTCTACCGACTGCTCCCGTTGCAAAATAGCTTCGAACTCATGCTTGGCGGCTATAACTATAGCAAAATCAGCCGGATTGATACGAATGGTAATTTGCGTTTGATCACGCACTTTATCCAGCGCTTTTTTCACAATAGACACGACAGCCTGAGAATTTGTATCCAGCTCGTAAGCCAAAATTTTCTCCGCAATGGCTACAGCCAGATTAAGTATCTGTTTTTCAGTGGAAAGTATGGTTAACTGAGCTTGCCGGTTCGCTTCGGCAATGATATTTGCAGCCTCCTCAGCGGCCTGCTGAACTGCCGAGTCCATTTCACGCCTTACGGTTTGTTCCCCTTGCATAAAGCCTTCCATATAGCCTGCTTTTTTCCCGGCATCAAAGCCGGCGGCTTTGCCCTCAGAAAAACCTTGCTCTTTTCCTTCAGAAAAACCTTGTTGCTTTCCTTCTGTCATTCCTTGCTGCAGACCTTCGGCAAACCCGTTTTTTTTGCTTTGCTCATACAGTTTGGCAGACTCTGCTTCCATATCCTGTTTAGCTTGAGCAATAAACGAAGCAGCTTTTTCTTCCGCCCGGCGGGCAACGTCAGGCAGAATAGCGTCTTGTGGCTCATCCTGCACAAGCGCCGCTTTTTCAGGAACGGCCAGGCAAAGATTATTAATCACAACAGGCAGATTATTAAGCTTTACTTGTTTAATAATCTTAGACAATAATCTCGTCTCCTTTTCCTCGAGAAACAACGATTTCTCCTGACTCCTCCAGGCTGCGGATGACATTGACAATCTTCTGCTGCGATTCTTCCACATCGCGAATCCGGACCGGTCCCATATACTGAATTTCTTCTCTCAGCATTTCGGCGGCCCGCTTCGACATATTGCGGAATACCTTATTGGTAACCTCACCGGAAGACGCTTTAAGACTAAGCGCCAGATCCTTCGATTCAACTTGGCGCAATACCAGTTGCAGGGATCTGTCATCCAGCAAAACGATATCTTCGAAGACAAACATCCGTTTCTTGATTTCTTCCGCCAGTTCAGGATGCTGTACTTCCAGATTCTCAATAATCGTACGTTCTGTCGCACGATCAACACGGTTCAAGACCTCGACAATGGAATCCACGCCGCCGGCTGTTGTAAAGTCTTGGCTGGTCATTGTAGAGAGTTTGCGTTCAAGGATACGCTCAACATCCTTAATCACATCCGGAGATGTCCTGTCCATGGTAGCGATGCGTCTCGCCACCTCAACCTGACGTTCCGGCGGCAGGGAAGAAATGATCGCCGCCGCCTGGTCTGGCTGCAGATACGCGATAATGAGCGCTAATGTCTGAGGATGCTCATTTTGAATAAAGTTAAGTAACTGGCTTGGATCGGTTTTTCTGGCAAAATCGAATGGCCGAATTTGCAGACTGGAAGTCAATCGATTAATAAGCGAGACAGCTTTTTCAGCGCCTAATGCTTTTTCAAGGATTTCCCGTGCGTAATCTAAGCCGCCGGTAGTAATAAACTCTTTAGCAACACACATCTGGTGAAACTCACCAATAATCTTGTCCTTCTGGTCTTGTGTCACCTTTCGCTGATTAGCGATTTCCAGGGTCAACTTCTCCATTTCATCCTCTTTCAGATGCTTAAATACCTGGGATGAAATATCAGGACCCAAGGCGATAAGAAGGAGTGCTGCTTTTTGTTTTCCAGATATCTCAGCTTGATACATAGCCTCACCCCTCCTATCATTCATCGCCTAACCATGCCCGAATGATTTGTGCAACCTCTTCCGGTTTAGCCTTGGCAAAGCGTTCAACAGTCTCACGCTGCTGTATTCGCTCTTGCTCCTCAGGGCTAATGACAGGCTCTTGAACAGCAGGTTCCTCTTGTTCAAAAATGGCAGCAGCGGCTTGTTCTTCAAGACCGGTGACGATTTGAGCGTCACTCTCACGTTTCTTCTGCGCTTGTCTTCTATACAGGAAATATCCCAGCAGCAGCAACAACGCAAGGATGGCGATACCCATTTGAATATACAGAGTTTGTCTGTTCTGTGCTGACGAAAGCTCTGCTTGCTTCACACGATCAGCAGCTTCGGTATTGAACGGGATCAGTTCAACAGCGATGGCGTCACCACGCGCGGGATTTAACCCCACTGCCGAAGATACAACTTTTGCGATACTTTCCTGTTGCGCTCCGCCAACATTGGCATCAACTAAAACAGAAACTGTCAAACGTTTAATAGAACCAGGAGCAGCAACCACTTTTTCCTTAGTTTCATTTATTTCATAATTGCGAGTAACTTCTTTTTTCTCATAATCGGATTGAGTATTATTGCTGTTTGTTACATATCCGGGAATATTTGAGGCGACTCCCGGCTCTCCGCCCGGAACGGCAGTCAGCCCCTTATAGGCTTCTGCGGTTTCCTGCATACTGCGAACAATGCCCTTATCATCAACAACCGGTTGGAATATCTGGCGGTCGACCACTCTTTGGTCAAAGTTTAGCTCAACACTGACTCTAACTGCGGCCTTTCCAGGACCAAGAACCTGCTCCAGCATGGACTGAGCGCTTTTTTGCAGTCCGTCCTGGACTTTTCTTGTCAACTCAATAAAGCCTAAATTGGCTGCAGCATCAAACAGTTTCGGCGCTTCTTCTTCCTCTTCGTTGTTCAGCACCCGGGCAAAATTATCAACAACTGTAATATTTTCAGCTGTCAGCCCCTGGATGCTATGGGCAACGAGGTTAACAATTCCACGTACTTGTTCTTTTTTGAGTTTAGCTTCCGGGCGCAGCTTAAGCATAATTGATGCGGTTGCCGGTTTTTCGTTTTTCCGGTATAAGCTGTCTGCCGGCATGACAATATGTACTCTTGCTTTTTCGACTTCATCAAGCTGTTCAATCGTACGGGACAATTCACCCTGCAATGCTTGTAATAAATAGACTTTATTTTGAAATTCAGTAACACCAAACTTATTTTGATCGAAAATTTCAAATCCCTTGTTTCCACGGGGCAATCCCATGCTAGCCAGCTCCAGTCTGATCCGGTACACATCATCAGACAGTGCCATAATGGCTGTCCCGCCATTACCAATTTCATAGGGAACTTTCATTTCTTTTAATTTTGCGGCTACTTCACCAGCATCTTTAGCTTCCATATTGGTAAACAACGGCACATATTCCGGCCGGCCACCCCACCAATAGCTCCCTCCCAGGATAACGAGGAACAATAGTAAAGCGACACCGCCCATAATGTAACGCTGACGTTTATCAATCGTATGCCAAAGACGAAGAGACTGTTCTTTCCAGTCGGCCATCGTCTCCACCCTTCCAAGCAATAACTAGCTAGCAGTTTTATGATATTACACTTGCATTCGCATCACTTCTTGGTATGCATCAATAATTTTATTGCGGACCTGCATAGTAAGCTGCAAAGCAATTGATGCTTTCTCGGAGGCGATCGTTACCTGAGAAATGTCATCCAACCTGTTTGCCACAAGATCGATAGACTTCATTCCCGCATTCTTTTGCAATTGATTGACATTGTTTAACGCTTCAGATAATACGGTTCCGAAATCTTCCGTTTTCCCTTCCACAGGCTTGAGCAGAGAACTGTTAGGGTTACGAATGATTTCAGTCGCTTTAACGGCATCTACTTTCATGCTTTACCTCCTATCGCCCAATTTCTAATGCCTTCAGCGCCATTCCCTTTGCCGCATTTACAGCAGCAACATTGGCTTCATACGCCCGGGTTGCGGTAATCATATCAACCATCTCAGAAACAATATGTATATTGGGCATCTCAACATATCCTTCGCGGTTAGCGTCCGGATGGTGCGGGTCATAGACCTGGCGCAGCGGAGAATCATCCTCCCTGATTCCAATAACCCGAACCCCTTCACCGATTGTCAGCTGGTTATTCAGCATTTTTGCAAATGATTGCTGTTGTTCGGTGCGCGGCTGAAAGATTACCCTTTGACGCCGGTATGCGCCGCCGGCAGCTGTCCGCGTAGTGTTGGCGTTAGCAATGTTGTTGGATATCACATCCAAACGCAGACGCTCAGCTGTTAACCCTGAAGCTGCGGCATCAATGGCACTAAATATTCCCATCTCTACCGTCTCCCTTCATTAATTACCGATTTTATTGACGAATAATACCGACTGAGTTGCTGAACGGCGGCATCATAATAAATGGTGTTTTTCGCCATACCCGCCATCTCAAAATCAATGTCAACATTGTTGCCATCAGTACGGAATGAGTTTTCCGTTACTGTACGCACCTGCGGCCCGATAGGATTTATGCGCTGCCTTAGTCCAATATGGCGTTCATGGGTTGTAGTCAGCGGCAATGCGGTTTTCTTTTTAGGCTGCTCCATCGCCTCACGCAAAGCATCTTCAAACAGCACCTCGCTTCTCTTAAAACCGGGAGTATTGACATTGGCA
>POVV01000364.1_pt1 | contig 31219 bp, 42 predicted proteins | sample 1560271 | NCBI WGS metagenome assembly POVV01 (sample SAMN08337232, study PRJNA429181) | Bioreactor metagenome, whole genome shotgun sequencing project. | biome: cows' rumen and soil; feature: anaerobic; isolation source: anaerobic chemostat enrichment culture, galacturonate as sole carbon... | reverse complement strand
CTTAAAAATGCCTGAATCTCATAGATATCAGAATCCTTACCGGTATTATTCAGTTTTAAGTAATCAATCACTTGGGGAAATTCGCTGAATTTGCAAAGATATAATGGATCTAGTTCTGTTTCTGGTTCAACATGTTTATGTATTTTTGCATCGCTGATTCCTGTAATAATGTTGGAATCTAAAAGAAATTTGAGACACTTCTTAAATAATTCATTGTTGCTATTTGCATTAATAATTTCTTTCTTCTTGTTCAGGCTGCTTGTATCCTGAATCTGTCTAAAAATTTTAATTACTTCTTTCAATCAAATCCTCCTTAATTTTCTGTAATGAAAAGACTTCCGTTTGGATTGTACCTTGGTGTAATTCCACCCTTCTGGATTCCTGCAAATACTATATAGTTGACACCCGTATCCGGATCTACATACACATAAAATCGGGTATCATTATTATAGTTTTCAATTGTTCCAGAGTAAGTGGTATTGTCTGATGCTATAGTTAGCGTTGATTTATTAGTAGGAACGCAAGCGGACAACATCATAACAGATATCCATAGAAACATTCCAAATATCAATTTCTTTTTTCTATTCATTATTCTCCTTTCGTTTTGACTTGAAATACTCGATTCATCTTATATATTCTTTTTTACCGTCAACTATTTTCCAGAACAGATATGATGTTTTAGGTATCCCTCCAACCCCTTTGATCCATTCCTCTTTGGTGTAGGAAGTAATAACTTCACATAACTGACAATTCTTATCTGCAAGTGCATTGGAAATAGGAATGAAATCAATTCCATCTGCACCAAGTTCTTCCATTTTACTTAAATAATAATCCACTATTTATCTCCCTCTGAAGCTTTCTCCAATTCTCTTCTCAAATTATAGTCTTCCTTGATCTTCACGTTTTCTGCTTCTTTACGTGCATACATCAGTTCAATAAACCCGTTTATTTTACCTGCAAGCGATTTAATCATTACAAACTTATGTGGGTCTTTATTCTCTAAGTCAAGTGCCATCTCCGAAATTCTTTCGCTGCAAAGGCACTGAATACATTCACATTCTTGCAAAGTCAATGGAAAAGATCCTTCTTTTACGTCATAACACATCATAGTTCTACCTCATTTCTTTGAAACAATCTTAATTTTGTATCCAAGTTCCTTTTCAATCTCTTCAATAGACATTGGAGTTATGTAATCAACATCTTCTTCAGGGTCTAACTCTTCCCAGCAATTACCTTCAAAAATAGCATTTACACTATCAAAGTATTTTGCCTCCCAGGATTCACCGTAACAGTCATGAAAGCCATATTCAACATTTCTAACATTGTCAATTTCGTAACCTCCTTTTCTTTCTTTCTTCCAATTCAAATGTTTTGTATATGAAAGGTAAAAATAGTAATCCCATGATATCATCAACAATTCTTGGCTGCACTTCACCATAAATTAACAATTCTAACCCTTGCCAAATTAAACCTAAAACAATGAATGTCCAACATGTTTTAAACATCTGCTTTATTTTTAATGTAATCAACTCCATCTATTTTAATTCTAAATTAAATCGCTTTGTCGTCTTCTTGTGGTACGTATTCTTTCATTTTCAAAACCTCATTGTCGTCAAAAAATATTTGGTAATCATGATAAAAATTATCCAATACTCTTTTTTCATCAATCTTCTTCCATTCAATACTAATGATGTTCTGTAATGGATACATCAAGCCATTCAAGTCAGTAAGATATCCATCAGCTTTTATACTAATCATCAAATATTTTGGTACACTGCAAAGTAATCCACTTGAATTTGCCCACTTATATCTATCCTGTCCGTAGTGCACTTCTTTATCTATTGTTGTAAAAGCCACATAGAATTTCTGTAGCAATATTGTTTTTATTTTTCGTTTAAATATCTTACTTTTATTTTTCTTAAAAATCATTTTTATCTCCTATGAAACCACTGTTTCAAGTCAGTTTAAAAATACCTCTTCGCCTCGTTTGATGTGTGAACGTCGTTGGGTTTTATAATGACCTTTTTCGAAAAGAAATATCTATTATCGGACATAAGTACATATGTATACGTCATGTTTTCAAAATCATCAACTACTTTGCCAGCCATATGGCCAAAATAAATTGCGTCGTTACCTGGTAGCTTGAAGCAGCATAATCTACCAATCGGGATTTCACGCTCAATAATATTGCCTTGATTCCTATTCTCTTTTTTACTATGCTCAAATGCTCTTAATTCATCTTTTCCAAGCCATGTAATCCATGCTCCGCAATCATCACAATACAATCCAGTGTTATTTCCTTTTACTTCTGTGTGGAGCGATGTGCTGCCACACTTTTTACAACAGTTCTGATACATTCAATCACCTCACCGTTCCATAATTATGTGCTTCATTATTATCTATTTCTCTGTGTAGCGCAGCAATACTCCCGTTTATTTTGCTCAGTTCCGCAACCAAGTGAAAATAGTTTTCTCTGAAAAAGCTATAATTCTCATAAGCATTTTCTTCATTTACAAAATCCGGATTTTGAACAGTCGCCTTTAAATGATCCAACATTACTGACGCTGAACTAATTCTGTTAAATAACTCCTCTGATTTATCTCTGTTTAAAGTTTTAATGATAACACCTCCTTATTTTTTCCACCAACATAAACGCCTATGTGATTCGGAATCTCATCTTTTACTTTTTCGTATAATTCGTTGGTCAAAACAAAGTAATTATAATGACCAACGAATGTCTTCTTTGCTTTGGAATGGAAGTCAGATTTAGACACTTTTATTTCGTAACAACGCCAGATGCCTTTAGTATCATATGTAATATAATCAACACGCTCTTTACCAAACCAACCTATAGTAACCTCGAAGCAACCGAAGAGACCTTGCTTCTTAGTTGCTCTCCATATTGCAGATTCTAATTTCTTAGTTTCTTCCGTCTTTGCTATTTTTACATCTCCTATCTAATTCGTAAGCTTTCACCCTGTGGATCTAAGTGAGCAAATTCGCAATTGATTGAACCGTCCTGTCCTTCAAGTCCATTCTCTTTCAAATATTCTCTAATAGAATCTCCGTCAATAGCATCAGGTTGCTCAATTCTATATTCTTTGGGAACCTTTTCTACATCTACATCAATTACTAATTTTCTCTTTCCACCATTCTTCTGAATGTTGAATGAGAACAAGTCAGTTGTAAATTTCTTCTTTCCTGTCACTCTCATGCACATTTCAAGATTCTGTTTCAACCATTTGATTCTATTTTCTAATAGCTTTTTTCGACTATTCAAGCGTTCCGACTCAGTATCCAAGCCCTTTATATTTGATTCTAACGATTTGATGATTTTGGCATATCCATCGGCTTTTTCCTCAATTTCAAAATCAACTCCTTCAAGAGTATCCATTATCATTTGTTCGTCACATTCTGCATCTTCCAACATATCCATTAATTCTAAAAACTGACCCGTTAATTCATATAATTTCAATATCAAATCCTCCTATGCTATTTTCTCTTCTTTTTCTTTTAATCTGAATTTATTTTCAAGTAACATATCTCGTAAAAATGTCTGTTTAGTTTTCACCTCTTTTGTTTGAATGGCTTTTGAAACAGCAAAGTTATTTCCAACAAGAATGCAATATTTTTTTGCCCTGGTCAAAGCTGTATACAACAATTCTGAATTATTCATAATGAAGCTACTACTGTCCATACCAACAATTGTTGACGTGAATCCACTACCTTGCATTTTATGTACAGTACAGGCATATGCTAATTCTAAATTCTTTGAATCACTTTTACTAAATACAACTTCTCCGATACCTACGAAGTCGATAATGCAATATCCATCATCTCCAATTTCTTTAATAATTCCGATATTTCCATTGAAAACAGGAGTGTTATCACCATTAGAATTAACACATTTGTAGTTATTCTTAGTATTTAAGACTTTATCTCCCACTCGTATTAAATACTTTTTTACATTTTCCTTCTTATTTTCTAGAAGAATTTCGATCTCATTACCATCATTGAACTTTGGATTATAGATATCCTGAATTTTTGTATTGATGTTATAACAGGACAATTCTCCCTTTAATCTCATAGGAACACAAACTTGAACTTCCATAATATCTTTATATTTCTCCATCTCAGACTGAAAATGTCTTATAATTCTATTAGAAAGAGATTCCTTATTTCCGCTGATATCAAGTTCCATATCCTTCAACTCACCAAGAATTGTATTTCCATCAAAACTATTTGAAAAAATCTGCTCTTGTGATGCTACTTTGATTGAGGCAGGAATAATTCCACTCATAAGAGCTTGTCTGTGTGGTTTAGTTAATTTCACAATAGGTAATACATCACTATCCAAAATGTCAGCAAATACTTGGCAATTTCCAATAGGTGTCAACTGCTGAACATCACCCATGATTATGACCTTTGCTCCTGATGGAATTGCTTCCAATAGAGATAAAAATAATGTTCCGTTAATCATAGTAGCTTCATCTATGAGTACAATATCCACCGCTAATTTATTTAGCTTGTTAAACATAAATTGACCATTCTGATAACCTAATGCTCTATGAATTGTACTTGCTGGAAGTCCAGTTGCTTCAGTAATTCTCACACTTGCTTTTCCTGATAATGCACAAGCCAAGATATTGTAATTATCATATAATGAACAAATTCCATTAGCGGTACTCGTTTTACCCGCACCGGCCAATCCAGTAAGTGCCATTACATGATTATCAAGACTTAATTTAATAGCAGCTCTTTGTTCGTTTGTAAATATAAATCCCTGTTCATCTTCTACGTTGCTTACAATACTCTCCCAAGTTCCAATATTAAATGACTTTGGGATATAATCCATATGCAATTCTGACTCTTGAACAATTGACTCATGTTCATCATCTTCAGTATCAGTTTCAATAATTTCAACTTTGCCTATCTGCAATCTGATTAATTCTGACATAATTCTGTTCTCTAAATCATAAAATTTTTTCAAAGCAATCTTAGTACCGTTATCCAATACAACTACATCATTATTTTCAATCATTAACTTTGCTGTTGAATTTACTACTTCCTCAGGAACAAAACCAAGAGTATCGTACAATGCTTTCATTAACTCTTGGTAATTAAGATAACTTTTTCCTAATTCACCCTGCTCATTTAAATGGTGTAATAAAAATCCTTTAATTCTACGAATATCAAACTGACCAATGCCAACTTTACATGCCACTTCATCAGCTTTTTTGAATCCGACACCGTCCACCCTGACAAGGTCATATGGATTATTTCTCACAACGTCAATCACTGTATCTGGTGAATGATAAAAATCAACAAGTTTCTTGATAAATGTATGAGTCAAACCTAACTGTCCCAATTCCATATAAATTGCACTGTAATCTTTGGATTCCTCAAACTCGTCAATCATCTTCAAAGCTACTTGATTTCCTATTCCTTTTATTTTCATCAAGGATTTAACATCTCTATCCTCTAAAAGTTTGATTACATCATCATATTCGTCAAATAGCTTATCTGCCAAGTTCTCGTTCAGTACATTTTTCAAGAACTCTTTCTGTTTGTCTTTACTTGATATATCTATACATTTACTGATATATACTATTTCGTATGTATTCCCATACTGTTCATGTACGTCTGCTAATTTACAAAATACCTTATACGTTGTCCCAAACTCCAAACTACATGTATTTCCTTTTAATTTAATCTGATCCATATCCTCATTACAATTTTCTAAGGTTTTTGTGATATTAGCTCTGAATATTGCAAATTCATTAGACTCCACTTTTTTCACATACTTAGGAAATATAATCCAATCCAGCGTACATTCGAATTTCAAGATTTTCTCTTCATCCATTAACAAACCTCACTTTCTGGTATAAGAGATTTTCCATTTCCATAATTTCTAAAAACAAGATCGTACTGTGTAATTACTTCATTCTCTCTAGTGATATCTGCTGCTATTATGTTTAATCCCTCATCATCTTTTCCAATAATTTTTTTACTAAATTCTTTTTCTGTCTTGATTACATCAATGATATCTCCATCTTGTAGAGGTAGAATTTTAAATACATCTTTTCTGACCTTCTGATACTTTATTTCTCCGTTGTTCATGTTATAAATAATAATATTTGGAGATACTACGTTTCTTGTATTTAGTACAAAATATCTGATCGTAGGTAAAGTTTCATCTCTGTATCTAACTTCATTAAATTTTGATACCTGTGTAGCCATAATTTCGTATGGATTAATATGAGTATCTTCTAATGTGTCAAATATTAATAGCAATGCTTTTTTGTAATCTAAATTGTTATAAGACTTACCTGATTTAGATAATTCTGAGCATTGAATAATTATTTGCTTTACCGCATCATCTGTAATCTTCTTATCGAGTGTTGTGACAGTTATTTTTTCTTTCCCATACAGCACTGTAAAATAATCTCTAAATGATAACAACTTCTGAGTCTTTCCATATACAGAACAACAATCAGCTATCAAATAACCTTCTAAAACTTTTTTGGTGATTCCCTGAGCATTACACTTTTCCAAAAATTCATAGAAGTTTTTACTATTACACATAAAACCAAACAGGACATTTGGTGTTTCATCTATTTTAATTTCTTCTTTCGTTAGGAATTGCTTTATTCTATCGTTAGCGGCATCTATGTAATATTGAAGATCTAAGTAGTCAGGAACAGTTACCCCTTGAATATCTTCATTGTTGATGAAACATTTATCTGGCGTATACGAAACTTTCTCATAACTCTTTTTACCCTTTTCAATCTTAACTTTATAAATTCCTTTATCGTCTGGTCTAATAGAAGCAAAAACTCGATGCACTTTTTCTTTTAAAGGTTTTCCATCTTCCACCATAATTTTATCTTTGCCATCAACTTTTACTTTTTTACCTTCACCATATACAACTCCTTTATATAAATTAGTCAGTTTAATAACCTTCTGGAATTCTATTAAATTCGTAGCACTTCGGATAGTTTGTTCAACGGGAATATCATGGACAAAATAATTAACTACAGCTTTGTTTAAAATTGGCAAATCATTATCAATAGAAGATAATTTCTTGACGTAGGCTCCCTTACACTTATAATGTCCGTCATCTAAGTCAATCAACAAATAATTATTTACGTCCTTCTGCACTAATCTACCATATTTGTAAACATCAAATTCCAAGTCGAGTTTAGTTCTTGCTTCCCATTCTTTAGCAATGGATTTTACTTTGTCTACATCAGCCAATGTATTTACTCTTACATAGATTCCATCTGTATTGATCTGCAAGATTTCACAAGAGTCCTCTAATCTAGCAGCCAGTTCAGTAAGATAGAGTTGTCCAGCAATACAGACATTATTGCTTTGAACTGGGTCGTAACAGGCAGAATTTATATCTTTTAATATTCCGTATGCACTATTAATAACAATTTTCAACGGCTTCTGGCGACTGTCTTTTGCTTTTTTAAGTTCTAATCTCCTATCCCTCATATTTTCAAAGTCTTTCGGATTTTTAAGTTTCCTGCTAGCAAACCCCTCATTTATCATTAAAGAAGGATACAAACTTGCTACGTCCATTGTTACTAAAATGCCTTCAAATATTTCATTATCTTTACTTCCATGTAATCCACCATATCCGTATACACAAGGAACTCCTCCAACGACAGTGACTAACTGTCTGGTACTGTTACTCACAACTTCTGTTTTTAGAGGTAATTTATAACTTTTATTTTCTGGCTTGTTGTACCAATCAATAATATATTGATATTTACTTGGCATTTTTAAATTTTGGGGTATTGTGATATCAAATTCATCATCGAGTGTATGTTGATCCACTGCTCCTAGAATGGAAGCAGCTAATTGTGCCTTTGTTTTATTAAACATTTCCATGTCTAACTCAAACATAGAAATCATATCTAACTGAGCTTCAAAGTCATCCATCGTGGCATCTAAAACACGTAACGTTTCCTTCACATCGTGGATATTATAAGCAATTATTTGTTCGATCTCTTCTTCAGTCAGTAATCGGTCAATATCAAAAGGTACATCTGTTTCCTTAATCATATCTCCCATATAAGCTTCTAACTGTTTAAGAGAGCGATCTTTCAAAATTACATCGTAGTTATTAAGATGATATTTTTTTGCATTTCGGACAATCTGGTAGCCTTTTTTGCCAAACTCTACTAGTTGGTCATTTATATATGATGGGTTCATGGCATCTAAGATACCTTTGAATAAAAATTGATCATATTGTCGGCTGTTATATCCAACATATATAGCGTCACAATGTTGGTTGAAAAATTCAATTAATTTCTGTCGATCATTTATAATCGTTATCGTTTTATCCCGTTGATCTTTATTAATTAGTGTCAAGCACCACCAATTAATCTTTGAATAGCACTCAAAATCGTATCCGTATATTTCTCTATTTAACAAATAACTCCTCCTTATTAACCGAATCCAAACCCCTGTACCTTGTTACTTTTTCTAAACGACCAATCTTCTACTAAAACCTGTGCCATTTTTCCATTTTTATTATCTATTGAAAATCTACCGATGATATCAAATTCAATGTTTTCTCCAGCAGCCAGGAGTTCCTTATAATCTGCACTCAGGGAACTTCCTTTTGTTTGCTTCGTAAATTTTATGTTGTGATACTCAAACTCAATTTTATTCTGTTTACTACCAAGTAAATTTAAGTAGTATATATTACACGGTACATTCTTAACTAGGAAAATAGGTTCACTGACTGAATTTCCCCATATGTCATCATGTTTTGCTACATTTTTAATTATTTGATCGTGTATGATATCAGCTTCATAGATTCCGTAAATATGATATGTAGGTTCATCTATTCTTTTCATAGTAGAAAGAACCTCAAATAACTTATTTGTATTTTCAAAAGTAATTTGACAGCCGAATGCACCTGGGTGGCCATCAACCTTGCTAAACAACTTTGTTTCTTTGCACCATTTGTTAAAATCTAATATTTCACATTTGTCATACCCTCTACCACTACCTTTGCAAACATCACCTTTCCTTCTCATTAGTAAACATGGTCTTTGGTATTGATCTGCTAATTTATTTGCAATTAAACCAGTGGAATTGCTATCCACTTTATCTTCAGCGTTACATATTAGAATAGGTAGCTTATCTAATCCATACAGATTGATACCTTCAGATAAAACAGCCGCACTCTCTTCAGTAAGTTTCTTTTGCTTTCTGTTAGTAGACTGACAAGCTTTCAACATATATTCTTGAATGCTCATTAGTACCATTCCTTTTCCCGGTACTTTTCTTTCAAGGCATTTATCAGAATTACACATTGCTTCAAACAGAAAACATTTATCCTCATAAGTTCCTAATCTGATCATTGAATTTATTAAAGGACATATATAAAATCCAACACTATTTAATGTCACTTTGTTATTCATAGCATACATCTGAGCTTCTACTAATGTTCTTATCAGCTTATTCTTTCCAGTCATATTTCTCATGAGTTTCAGACCTTCATTAATCAAATATCTAGTCTGTAAATTTAAAACATCGGCTCGATCTCCTACCATACCAAGTGCTACTAAATCCAGATAATCATCTGCGTAATTTACTTCAAAATATTTATCAAGTAATTTAGTGAATTTATAGGTTATCCCTACTCCTGTCATTGCCTTGTCTGATACTCTGGGAGATAATTGATTATTTACAACTATTGCTGGGTTATTTCTCCCTTCTTTAATTGAATGATGATCCAAAATTATTATATCTTTTCCCGAATTAATTAAGGCTTGGCATTCCTTCAAATCACCACTTCCAGCGTCAGGTACGATGACAAGTTTACTATTGGTTGTTGAAATTACGTCAATTTTGTCTTGTAATCCATGAATTTTACCCTCATGTATAAAGCAATTGATTTTAATTTTGGGGTTTAATCTTTTTGTATACAAATATATATTGGATGCAGATGTATAACCGTCAACATCGCAATCCACAAGAAGGTCTATCTCATCATTATTTACAATATGTTGTACATAAACATCTCTAGCCAACTCAATATTATCAAGCAATAATTCACTCTCAGCATTGTCTAAAGTAGGATTAAGAAAGGAAGGTATGTCTTTTATTCCTTTCAGTTTTAAGATATCTTCCAATTCACTTCCAAAACGTATATTTCCTAATAACTCATATCTAAAGCTCAATGACTCATCTCCTTTCTAATCATTCGTTCCGACATAAATCTTATTCTCCATCAGTTTCAGTAAAACATCTTTTCCTTTATCGGTTGGAGAATCCTTATACCCCAACATGTCTGTGGTATCCCAAATTATGGAAATCATAAAATATGAACTTAATTTGTTTATTATTTTGTCCTTAATATGCTTTGCCCATTTTTTACATTCTTCAGAATCCAAAGTTTGATATTGCTTGTCTAAAGCAACGATTACTTCTCTAATGCCAAGCATTAGCAACATACTTTTTTGATAATCGGTTAAATTACTTCCACATAAAGCTACTGTAAAATTATCATCTCCAAACATCGTATCCGTTTGAAAAACTGATTTCTCAGCTTCTACTAACATGATTTTCCTTTTTCGTTGAATTGTCTTCATGTTGCGATTTAATCCAAAAAGATTCTGTCCAAGAGAATGATTATAAAATCTTCTACCTACTTTAAACGGAGTGTATTTGCCAAACAATTCAATATCTTCATCAACTAGCGACCTACCTCTAACACCTATAAGCTGATTATTAATATCAAAATGAGGGATGATTATCTTTTGCTGCCATGTAGAATACAACACATTGTATTTTTCCATAGTTTCAATAGATATTCCTTCTGTAACCCAATCCTCGGAATACATTTTTTGAAATATATTCAATATATTTTTGTCATATGGGACAAGGGATTTTGTCTCTGCTTCTTTCCTGGAATTTTTTTTATACTTTCTAATAAACTCCCAATCAGAAATTTGTTCTTGCTTTCCGAATCCATATTCACAATTATCAATGTTTAATTTAATGCAAATCCAATTAATTGCTTTTTGAAATTCTTCCTGTTCATACCCCTTATATCCCATGACAACATCAAAAATATCCATTTGTCCGCATTCTGTATAGCAATGAAACAACTTTGAATCTTTATGATAATAAAGTTTGGGTTTTGTACCATGATGACATATGGTGTTAGTTATCCACATGTCATCATCTTCATAATAGAAAGCAGCTCCCATTTCTAAGAGTAATTTTCTTACATCTTCATCAGATAGCTTTTCTTTGATCTCTTGGGTGGTCATTTATACCTCCCTATTTCGATAACTTTGTTGCTAAGTCAGCGCCTGACACATCTGAATTATCAGTCTCTATAATTCCTACATTTCCTACATCGTCTAATTCAAAATCAATTACGGTTCTTTCAATATCAGTAATAATTTCAAAATTGTAATCAGTTACAAAACAATCTACCTCTCGCATAGTACCTAAATTTATCTTTGTCCACACAATTACGGTTTTCCATTTACCGCCACGATTTTTAAATATGTAATATGACATATTAGGTATCAACGTTCCAAATCTTCCTTCTGATTCTAAGATTGGTTTTAACTTTTTTATGTCCTTGTGTGTCACTGGTAATGCTAAAATTCCACCATCTGCCTTTTCTATAATGGCCTTTGAACCTTTTAATGCACCGGCATCCTTATTAGCGTCATCTTTATAGGAATCGTTCAACTGAGTAGATGAACCAAGATATATGTTATATTTATTACATACGAGCTTTAGTGAATTGCTAAATAGAAATAATATCTGATCTGTTCTTAATCTTGATTTAGTCTTTTCATAATAGTAAGCATATAAAGATGGTGAATCATTGATATAATCGAAAAAGCAAGCAATTATGTTGAAATTTATTACATACTTTTCAATGGTTTCACTTATAGTATCAATCGTAAAATCTGGCATGTATTCGCCATACAATAATGATTCGGCTACATATTCAGCGGCAAGACGTAATACACATTCTTCCTCTTCACCAATATCTCTCCATTCTTCAATCCTATCTTGTTCTATTCCGCTTATATGAGCTAATAAACAATCTTGAATTTCTTCTTTCGTTAACTCAGTGGAAATAAACAAAACTGGTTGCTTTTGGCCCGTTGGTTTCCACTCATGTTTATTCCAGTCATAAATTCTATCACAAGCCATATTACAGGCATCTGCCATTGCATTTCTACTTTTCGATCCACCTGAAATGGAACTTCTGATAATAAATTTCTTCTCTCGCATTCCTTTGAAAATTGTAGTGAGATAGCCTGATTGAAACGGATAACCATAGACATTTTCTTGTCGCTTATGCTCTTCTAATCTGTTTTTTATACCATCACCAACATGAAAAGAAAAATTATCACCAAAAGCATTTTTCCATAATGATTTGAAATCCAAGAATCTATTATTGATTGCATTAAGTACATCACTACTCGTAAGGTTATTGAATTCCTCCATCTTGATATCATCAGTTTCGTCATAAATAAAACCAACATCTATTTTTAATGATTCCGATGCATTTCTGACTATAGAGTATTTTCTTACATCATCATAATATCTTCCGACATTCATTAATTTGTCAGAAGCCATATTAACGGCTTCCTCTATATATTCCCAACCATTATTCTTTTTCCATAACAAAGAGGCTGATTCAAAAATTGACACTTCATTTTCTATATCAAGAGATGTTATTTTCTCTACGTTTCCCTTTTTCGCAATATTGGCTATTGCTCCCCAAATCATTTTATGGAAATTTTCCGGGTAATCATTTTCATTAGTAGATAGCTTTTCGTCTAATATCAATCTAGGATTTATACAATAACAACCAAATAATAAGAAAATTGCTTTTTTGTCTACTTGTTGATTGAAAACTATTTATCTCACCCCCATTCAATATTTTTCTAAATTTATTAATGAAACGCTATTGTTCTTTTTAGAATTTGATTGCTTTATTCTTCTAGTAATAACCGTTGTGTTTTCTAATTTAGCAACTTGATTTTTTAAACGTTCTTGCTGTTCGTAATATTCTCTAGCTTCATCGTAGTAATATTTTATTAGTGCCATACCGTATTTCTTATCAAGAGTTTTATTTAAAATCTCTTTGCAATACCACAATGTATAAGTCATAGCAGCATAGGAATAATTAAATTCATCCTTTAATTCTTTAATCTGCTTAAACATTATTCCAGTAGGCTTATCCAACTCAAAATTTACACATATAAATTCTATTAAACCTTTATATTCTTCTGAATATCTTTTTATGGACGAATAACAATCAGAACAGTATGATTTTGAATTATGTATATGTTTTTCATCAGGTTGAAGTGATTTACCACACCCTTTACATGTTGCTAGTCTAGCCATTATTCACCACCCTATTTAAAAAGCGAGGAGGATTAATCCTCCCTCATCATTATTTGACTGCGAATTTGTCTACTAAATCCTGAAGCTCCATCACAATGACTTTGGTAAGATCAATCTGACTGTCTCTTAATGAGTCAAACATTTTTACGTTACCATTATCATCTAACCCAAGGTTCTTTTGTAAAACAGCAGTAGCTTCCGCAGCGTGTCCATTTGAGAATAACAAGCTACCTAATTCAACTCCTTTAGCTTTGACCTCTTCAAAATTTTCCACCACTGGTTTCTTGTCAATAGTCTTTTCTTTTGTCGTAAAATCACCACCAAGATCTTCCACGGCCTTTGTCCATACAGTCTTTAATTCTTTTACATTAATCTTTTCAGGTAATCCGAATGTATCTTTTAAATCAGGATACTTGTCATTCTTCTTAAATGTAATATATCTTTCTCCTTTATTGTCAGCAAACATATATCCCACCAAATAAGCTGATTCTCTGCAATAGGAAAAGGTATTTTTATTAAGTTTCAACGAATCACTTTCCTTCTTAGTATCAAAATCTTTACTGTGAGAAGATTGAGCAATTGAATGAACTGTGTAACCTAAACTCTGAATTACTCCAATATTTCTTAAAGCACTTTTAAAACGGAGTGAACCTTCACCAAATCCACCTACGTCTTTAAGAATTTCTGCATCTCTATTTTCAAGGACATATCTCTCACAAAACTCTTCATATTTGTCTAGCGTATCAACGATAATACATGAAAATTTTTCTCTGAATGCTGGATTCCTAAGCTGGCCAATGACTGACTTAAAATCTGACATGGTATCTATCTTAACAGCCATAATTCCAGGGATATTCTGATATCTATCTTCAAACTCTAAGAAAAAAGGTTCTTTTTCAGGTGCTAATTCCTTTAAGAAATTCATCATTGTAGTTGTTTTACCAACTCCAGTATCTCCCATCCAAATCATTGAATACTGATTCAAATTAATAGAAACTTTATTTGGAGTTAAATCATTTAAATTAATATACATATAGAACTAAGTCTCCTTTATCTTCTTATTATGTTTTGTTAGTTGTTCCCTATCTGAAAAATTCAGATAGGGTTAAGATGTGTTAATCTTTGTATTAATGCTGAGCAAATGGATTGTATGTAGTCTGAGGAGCTGGTGTAGATGTATCTGGCTTGAATGGTAATTCTTCCTGCTTTGACTGACCACTAGCAATTTCAGCAATAGTAGCTTTTCTCTTTGCTCTCAAAGCATCTACAATTTCTTGTGTAAGCTCATGTTCAAAAATTGTGCTCGGCATTGTTCCAGACTTAATATCGTTCTTTCGTACATAGGTTTTTACTAAGTGCTTAATATCATCACCGAAAGCAACCTTTTCAATCTGCTCTTCTATTTCAACAGAATTAATTACCGTACCAACAAATTTGGTGTAACAACCATCATAATAACCTGCACTTCTAAACGGAGCAGACATAGCTTTATCAACTGTCATTTTAATGGGAATTAAATGATCCGCTGTATAGACTGCATCTTTTCCAAAGCTATCTGCTGTCTGACCGATACCCATCATACTTACAACTAAATTACCAGTTGGTACATCTTTAATAATCTCATCTTTGATTGACTCAACAACTCCTTCAACCTCAAACTTTGATTCTAATACTGTTGAATCATAGTCTTTTGGTTCAATTTTATTAATGAATCGAGCTGAAATCCTGTTAGTTGATACTACTCTTCCGTCGTTTCCTTTAAAGTCATTCACTCTAAATGAACCATCTGTAATTGATACGATTGCCGGTTTTTCCCCCTCTGAACAGTGTTCAATATCTTTGAGATTTTCTTTTGCATCACTATACTGTTTATAAAAATAGCTCTCCTCTGATGTGAAATTTTTGTTCTCATCTCTCTTGAACTTATAAGCAAAGAAATTAATCTCATGCTCACTACCATCAGTAGTTCGTAACACAAGACTTCCTCCAATTGCATCTTCTCCCTTTTTAGTCAGAAATTCTTCGATGTTGTTCTTTACTAACTCACCGGTTACTGTCACTACATTCTTTAATTCTTTCATTAAATAAATTACCTCCGTTAATTAAAATTTTTGTATGTTAAATATGTAAAATATAAAAACATCTATAACTTCAACGCCCTCCCGGACGGAACATAGAAAATCACTCTATAATGAAAAATCTATGTCAAAACAGCTATTTATGGCAAACTCTACCAAGGGTGAGCTATTTCAGCACCCGTACAAATCAATTCTCTGTTCAGTTTTAAATATTGGAATTTTTAATTGATATGATTTTATGTAATGTAAAACTTTGTTCCCATCTCTTTAGCCGCCAAACCAATTTTGAATGGTGTTACTTATTTATTCTCCAATAAGAATCCATAATCTTCGTTTCTTGCTAACTTTTAAATTATCAATGAAGTCAATATTATCTAATGAAATCATCAGCTCAGGCTTATTTCTTCTTATTTCGCTGATTGATGGATAAATACCCAAATCAACCAATATTCTTGGAAGAAAACGTTCCTCTGTATAGTAGGTCTTTTCTCTTTCCATCTGATTCCAGTCCGTTTCATCAAGCGAAAACATATCTACTGGATTTGCTAATGGTTTACCAATTACTACATTTTCTATGTACATTATAATTCTCCTTTGAAACAGGAATTTTATTCATCTACAACATTAATGACTTTTTGTTTATGACATATTGTACAATCAAAAATATACGAATCATCTTTGTGTCCAATATCTTCATTGCCCTTGTATGCCTTTGCTCGGAATACCCATTTATGCCTACCGAATAAGTAATGCAAAATATATCTAATCGTTTTTGTCAATTGTCCTCTTCTCACCTACCTTACAGTTTTTCAAAAGTCAAATCTGGACTTTTCACTACTTTATAAATTTCTTTTATATATGATTTGTAATCATCTAAATCTTTCTGATTCGTAATTTCGTAATCCAAATCACATTCCATACAACAAGCTTCTATGCAATAAAAACCTTGCTCATATAGTTTATCAAGTTCCTCTTCCTGCTCATCTGTTAAGGAGTTGCCCATTTTCTCTAGCTGAAACACTCTTTTATATTTCTCCAAATCGCTTTCAGAAATTGTAATACACGGATCTCCACAGTCCTTGCATCTGAAATTATATTTCTTTTCAACAACTTCAATAGATTTTAGGATTTCCAAGTCTGTGATGGACAGTTTGTATTCAAGTCTATCAAGATTGTCCTCGCTCATATAATATCTGGTATTCATATAAGCTGCCTTGTCCAATCTTAATTTCTCTTCATCAGAAATATTTAATGTATCAATTTCCGGATAGTATGTAGGTTTTAAAAATTGTGGATATTTTAGGGTCTTCTTACTTTCAACAATACCAGATAGCCTTTCTCTTCTATCGCCATTGATCAAGTATTTAACTTGCTTAAATAAATCCCTCATTGTTTCATAATCACAATTTTCCAAAGTGCCAAAGTCCAGATCGTTAATCGCATCGATTAATTTACTACCAACAGCCTCTAAATTGATCTTCAATTTTTCTTTTTCCTCAATAAGTTCTAATACATCTTGAATCATAATTTATATCACCTCCACTTATATATTCTCCGTTGAAATCGAAGATTTATTGAATTACCATCTATCAAATTTCTTATTGATCTTACTGCTTAATTTGTTAAAACGGCTTTTTGCAATCATGAAATTAATGGTGTTTACTATAAGCATAAGTCCACCAAGTCCAAATAATATATATGAAACATATTCTGGTATTACAAACCACATATTTGCCTTAACGATTTCACACGCAATTCCTAATAAAATCAAAATTAATGGGATCATAGTTTTCTCCTTTTCTAATCAAAACTTAATCAATAACACCTACTCCAACCAATTATTATCTACATAGTAGAAACCAAATACGCAACCACCAGTTAAGATAATCCAAAACACCCAAAAGATAATTATACCTACACCAGATTCAAGGTACTCTACCGTATCTTCGATATTACGTCCGTTATAAAATAATGTAGAGTTGATTGTGCCGTTTTTTAAACTTGTAAAAATTGTACCTGTATATTCAGTACCACTTCCGTAATAGACATATCTTATGTAATATGACTCTTTCTGCATGTCTACGTATCGTTCATTAGGCTTGTAAACTTGCCCATAATCAAATTCGATTCCGAGAAATGTGACTTTCTTACAATGCTGTGACCATCTGTCAATTGCGTCCCATGTCCAATATTCCTCAATCTCGGTGTAAGTTTCTGTGGAGCCATCAGATTTTGTACGTGTCTTAGTTACTGTTCTAGTATGCATGGTATATCTTTCTTTTACCTTCTCTACAGACATATATTCTCCACCGATTTCCGGATATGTAACTGTATCGACTGCTTTCAAGTCACCATACACAAATGCATTACCAACATTGGTAATCATACCGTACTGAAATAAATCCTGATTTTCTATTTTAACTGCCTTGTTATAAATCTCGTTCTGATCCATCTGGTGTACAGAAATCTTAGAAGATATCAAAACACCAATGAGTAACATAACAGCTATAATTGAAACACTTGCAAGAATTTCTCGCTTAGTAATAGTAAAATGACCAAAGTCAAACCCGTTTCTTTTCCTTCTATAATAGCTGCTCATACAGATTAATCCTTGAAGAGATTCTGTGGAGCATCAACAGGTGCGTTATAGTCCAAATATGTATAATTCTGCACTTCATAACCAAGCATATTTAAGAACACTCTTGTTGGGAATTTACGGACATATCTGTTATATCCTTTAATCTGTTTATTGTAATTACTGCGATATTCCGCAATCAAATTTTCCGTCATAGATAATTCAGTCATAAGCTGCTTATAATTTTCGTTACTCTTTAATTCAGGATAAGCCTCTGACACCGCTGTAATTGCAGTTGTTACATTTTCAATATCACCGGTTGAACCACGACCATCAACAATAGCTGTAAGTGTCTCGGCCTCATGCTTGTCATACTGCTTAACACAATCAGCAAGGTTATAGACAAGGTCTACCCTTCGTTTCTCCTGGACTTTAATATCTGAAGATGCTGTATTTACTTGTTCCTCTAAAGCAATTGCTCTATTCTGATTATTCTGTACTCCAAATACGCAAAGCAGGATTACCGCGATAACACCAGCTCCAATAATTAATGGTAACTTCCAATTTGTTTTCTTATTCATTCTATATATTCTCCTTAACAGTTTTATTTCCGCTATATGTTATTTCTCCGATTACATCAGCTCCGCGTGAAAAATCAACACCTAAATAATATGGTCTATCGAACAATCCCCCATTTTGAAACAATTCTTTCGGAAGTTTATTAATATCTCCAAACGATTCCAACACCGATTCCATTTCATGCTCTATAATAGAGGAAATAAGTTGTCCTAAATGTTTATAATTCAGCTTTACAATAGCGTCATATAAATCATAATAGGTAAGACTACTATATTTATTGACCGCATCATCTAATTTCTTCTGTTTCGATTTATTTAATTTCTTTGAACTGATAATATTCATTCTACACTGTGATTCTCTGTTTCTTTTTATTTATATCACCTCCAAATTAATCCCATAAATGACGTGATTCAAGAGATTGATTCCATCTCTTCATCAGATAAACTCTCTTCCGCAATTTCACAATCGAAACGCAATCGCAGCAACTCCAACCATGCGTGGTTGTCAATATGATGTCCGGAAGTCCATAGTTTTCCATCAACTTCAAGAATTTCCCAATCACCAGAATCACAAGTTGCCACCTTAATTTTTGTATTAGCCATTATTCACCCTCTTTCTCTTTTAGATATCCCAGAACGCCGCCCAGTCCTCTACCTTTTACAATCTGCTTTGCAACTGATACGGGAATATAATTCTCACACTTGTCATCATCAAGTTTTAAAACGCCTTTGTACTTCCCGTAATCTTCGAGTTGATCAAGCACCATATCTATGTCAAAAGCAGCCGTCTGATAATCTATGCAATCTGCAACTTCTTGAATAGTCATCTTCTCGTTATAATTATCTGCAAATAGTTCGTACTTCAACTTGTCTGTATCAATTAACATCTTTTCCCTCCTCCATGAAATAAAGCACTTCTATTTATTATGCCGCTTTGTAACATTTATCATTTTTTAATTCCACTTTATATCCACATAGTGCATCATATACTTTAGCTGGGATAATTCCTTTGTGTTCATCCGCAATTCTCTTTATAACTCGCTCTTTTTCTTTCACATACACATCATATGCCTCAAAAATAGTTGAATATGTTCCAAGACTCTTACTATTACACATAGCCGAATATCTACCGGAACCCGTCAATCTTATTCCCGTTGGCAACCCGGTATCTTTTGGTCTATAATGAAATTGCTCATTAATCTTTTGTGGAACTAACAGACATTTATCGGGTGAATACACCGTATTTCCTGGGTATAATATATCTTTATCTAAATGTAGTCGTCCTTTTACGACATATTTGTTATTAGAATACCATTCTGCGAAATTCTGGAAGTTAAACCATTTTTCGTATACTGTGCAGTTTTCAAAATATTTCTTGTGTTCTTCTCTTTCTCCACAATAACAACGTTCTAACATGCACTTCCATGCATCATTTTCTTGTGTGTGAACGCAATTTACAGATGCTTTGTATTTACCAACTCCTAAATATCCAATACCATACATTGATTTATCATAGGGATTTTTTATTTGTCCTCGTAAAAAGTTCTGATAGCTGGTATGTTCTTTAACATAATTGAAATCATCAATAAATTGTATATCTATGTCTGATTTTTTCCCAATCCTCACAATCTTCATTAATGTTCCAAAATTATTTTTTCTTGTCTCTCCTATCTCTATAGCTCTTATTCTCCCTTCTGTTCTTTCAATTTCTCACCGCACACCCGCAACGCATACATGCAAATAAAGTATCTCTGATTAATTCTTTTACCAGCATTCCATAATCTTGCTCCGTGGCTTCCCAAGCGGCAAACTCTTTTTGATAATGCTCAAAACTATGTATATTTTCTGTTAATTTACTCAATATGTAATCTTGCCTCCCTTTTTACAAACCTGTCCATTTCATATCCCAACTTCACACAGTTACCATGAGATATATGATTTTTCCACGCATTATAAGATTCGTGGAATTTTTCTTCGCTTAATTTTCCTTTCTTAACCAGACTGGTCATCTTTTTAAATTTCTTCTTGGCGGCTCTTTTATTATCGTTCTTTAGCTTTCGTATAACTTTGCCATCTTGAGTCATATATGTGTGGAAACCACAAAATTTAATTCCATTCTTAAACGGTATAATTTGTGTTTTCCCATTCAGCTCCAAACCAAGAGAATGAGTAAAATCATAGATAGCATTTAAACACCACTTTGCGTATTCCTTATTCTCTACAATCAAATAAAAATCATCCATATATCTACCATAATACTTGACTCCTAATTCACCAGTAACAAAATGATCAAGTCCTGATAGGTACAATAATGCAAACACCTGGCTAACCTGATTCCCAAGTGGCAGTCCCAATCCATTTGTGCTATCAATGAATTTTTCACATAACCAATAAACATCTTTATCTTCTATATAATGTGCAACAATGTCTTTAAGGATTTCGTGGTCTATGTTATAAAAGAACTTACTCACATCGGCCTTAATTATCCAACAGTCATACCCGTACTTATTGTAAGCCAAATACATTTGTGCTCTCAGCCAATCAAGTCCATACAAAGTACCTTTCCCTGTTTGCCCGGCGAAATTGTTAGGAATGAATTCACTTTTAAATTTGGGGAGTAATATATTATCACATAGACTATGCTGAACAATTTTGTCCACAAATGAACCTGCTTTAATAATTCTCTCTTTGGGTTCGTAAATTGTAAACTCATTATATTTAGATACTTCATATGTTTTTGTTTCTAATCTTCGTTTAATCTGATGGATTCCATCAAGAGCAGCCACTTGAAATTTTTGACTACTCTTTGAAAATCCCTTTCCAGATTTTGACTTTCTATAGGCTCTGTATAGATTGCCAAAATCTGTAATTACTTCAAAATCCGTTTTAGTTTCTGTCATAGTATTGTGTTCCTTTATATTTATCCTGCCGCATTTGAGACAGGAAAGGTTGTCTATTCTTTTGATGCTGGGACTCTAATTTCGGTGTTCTTCCTACTCTCTTTCGTCTTCCAGCCCAGAACGGACGCACGCTTTTGTCATAGTTGTAGTCGTTGTAGTTCACATTGCCATTGGAGTTGACGTACTGAACATAATCGGTCATACAATAGACAACCTAAAGTCTTATCTATTTTTATCTTTTGAACGCCATGCAATTGTCATATATTTGACATCATCAATCTGTTTTTGCCAATATGAAACTGTATCGGTTCCTATCAGATTTAGCTTCATTGAAAGTTCTATATAACAAGATAGCTGATCACAACAGGATATTGCCTTCGTTTGCAACTCAAGGCGCTCAGATTTTGAAGTCTCCAAATTTAATCTATTTGCATTTAATAAATGTTCATATGTATCCATACAGCGACTTTGGATTCGCTTTACCAGGATTAAATGCTTTACTGGATATCTTTTTCTATTTGAGGTAATTGTCATTGTATATTCCATAAGGTTTATTGCTTTTACAATGACATCCAATGTTTCACCCATATCCACACTCCCTTTAGTCTTTCATTCTCGGCCAGCCACCGGCAGGGCTACGCCCATGCCTAGTGTATTGGCCTCCCACTACTCTGCCAAAGATACAAAGATATTAGATTTAAGGATAAAAAACGGACGCACGCCCCTGTCATAGCTGCAGTCGTAGTAGCCCACATCGCCAAGGGAGCGGACGCACCGAACATAATCGGCCCCGTAGCCTGATGGAGCTGAATCGGGAGTAGAAAGCCACCACCAACTATCCATATTATCTTTTAGACAGTCTTTGCGGTACTTTCTGTAGTCATCAATTGTTAACAAGCCGACTTTTACTTTGCATGTACCATAGTCGTCAAGCCCATCTAAAGATAATAAGTTTAAATCCTGATCTACGATGGAATTCTCACCAAAACCGGAAATGATTTCGCTATTGTAATATTCTCCATTCAGATATTTATTCAGAGACGAGGTAGCAAAATTATTATTGTAACTATCAAATCTCATACCTTCAGACAATAAATCTTTTCTTATAACTTTAGTTCCACCGCAACCAAACTGCTCTAACACTATGTACTCAATACCAGTCACACTTTTAATGACCTGTCCTGGCTTGATAGTGGAAAGTTCTACTTTATTAATACCAAGCATCTTCTCAATATTAGAGTCAATTCTAATAATCAACTGCCCATTCTCTACCTTCATATTTGTTTCGTTTACTGTGATTTGCATACACATTCTCCTTTTCTTCTTATAAAATTAATCATTTATCGACCACTTCTTTGACGTATCTCTTAATGCATTCTTCAATTTGTTCTCTATTGATTCCGTATTTGTTTTCAATCCACTTGTATTCTCTGGCATACACGAACCAATCCTTTATTTCGCTTAATGGTATATCTTTGGGATTCATTTATCACGATCCTTTCTGATTCAAATAATATTTATTATTCAACAAATTCTATATATCTATCCAAATTTTTACCATTACCTATTTTCTCCAAATGAAAACAACCATTCATTGTTTAAACCAATTATTTTCTTCACAACAATCAATAATCTTACGAAGTATCTCTTCTGCGTCATCTAACGTTCTTGCATTTAGATTTGGTTCTGCCAACATTGTTTCTTTTGCATATTTCGCATACCTTTTGGATACCTCATATATTACATGGTTGCAGCTTTCAACTTCATCGTCACCATAGTCATTGCAAATGTATCTTCCAATATCATTAAATAAATCCTCTGATGTGCATATAGCATCTAATATGGTTTTATTTGTAAAGACAGCTAACTTTGCAAACTTAGTTAACTCAGACTTTTTAAATTTCATCATCACCTCCGAATTTCCCCTATATAAAGAATCCACCAACACTGAATATCTATCCATATTTTCTGATACCACTTCAGTTTGAAGTCCGGAAAAATATCTCGTGCGTTCCTTAGATGTCTTAAATACTTCCTATAATCCTCTTCGTCCCAGTTATCTCCCATTTATTATTTCTCCAATCAAATTTTGATTTCAATAGTAAACCAAATTTCAGTTTTCTGTATCTACCGATCGCATCTCTCCAACCGTCTCAATCGCACCTAAAGTATTATTAACTCCCATATCATAAGCTTTTCGCTCGGGTTTTGTCATTCCTTTGGTGTCTGAATCAATAGTTACGTTTATGAGGTTCCTTGCATCATTCACGATTTCTTTAATCATTTTTTCTTTCCTCCATAAAACTCTCTGATTTCCTGTTCTGTCTAATATGGCTGGTGTATCTTCCATGCGACCACATAACCCTCTGGCGCCATGTGTCGTTTATCAAACCATTTGTATCCGTCAAAATACCCGATATAATATTCGGTTGTATCTGTCTGTACAGCAATCTCTAATCTGCGAAGGTACTTACTATTTGCCGTATCAGCCATATATTCTGTTTTTTCGGGTACTCGCTCGGATATCGAAATCCATCCGCTATTATCAATACTATCGCTATTCAGCCACTCCACAAACTGTCTGAAGAAGGTATCTGACGCTGCCTTCATAACTTCTTCATCGGCTGATAACACTTTATAGTTCTTCATTTTGTATATCCTCCTCCTCAAAATCCTATCATCGTATTAAAATTTCTGTGTATCCATCAAGTTTCACAATCGTATCAGGTCTTACAGAATTTTTCCATAACTCTAAATATTCGTAATTATCATCTATCCCATTACTAAAACCATGTTTCATAATTACTACCGGCTTTACAAGTTCTTCGCTGATAACATTGCCAGCCTTTATTTTTCTAACTATTGCCTGCATTTTCTCTGTTCTCCTCAAAATACTAATTTTGTAACAATCTTAATGAATGGCCTACTATCTTTTTAAAATTTGTTATAATATAATTGTATTAAAGAAAATTTCAGGAGGTATCCCATGTTCAGTTTTTTAGCTTTGATTGTTCCAATACTTGAAATATTTAAGTATGTTGTATATGTCATGGTTTTCCTATGTTGCATAAAGTATCTAAAAGAATAATATCCTCTCTCCCTCCGGCCCCGAGCGGCCACATATCCACCCCTTAATTTTCCATTGACTTACTCAAATTATTGTGTTATGCTGAACTAGTATTTTAAATAAGGTCTTGATTTCGCATGTATACGTAAGTCATTATTCTATTGATGATTTACATATATATGCGATTTTTAGTTTTAGCAAGAATACAATATTAATATTTAAGGAGGTATCTTTCATGAATAAAGGTACAGTAAAATGGTTTAATGCTTCAAAAGGATTTGGTTTTATCACTGACGAGCAGGGCAACGAAATTTTCGTTCATTTCTCTGGTCTTGCTATGGATGGTTATAAGTCTTTAGATGATGGTCAGTCTGTAACATTTGATGTAACAGAAGGTAATCGTGGACCACAGGCCGTTAATGTTCAAATTGCATAATCCAAGTGATAGAAAAGACTACTTATAAGTGGTCTTTTTTTATGTCTTAACTGATACAAATGAAGAACCATTCTATCTACTATTTCCAAGAACCTGCAATATCTTTTCTTCACAATCTTCCTGTTTCATGAACCCTAATGAACTAATTTGTCTAATAATCTCTTTGAAATTTGCCATTATAAACTTGTAATCAAGAACATCTAAATTACAATCAGTATCTTCTCTTAATTTATTTTGGTTTATGATACTTCTATCAACATAGATTTTCTTTGCATCCGAATCTTTTAGTACCACAACACTGGGGTCAATCACAGTATCATCAACTCCAATCGAATCAACTTTTATATTTTTTGAAACCATTAAGTCACCGATTGAGAACAAATTATGGTCAAACCCAAGTATTTCAGATATCATACCCAAAATCATAAGTGCTCTACGTTCTTTATCTGATAACCCTGTATTAGATATAGATCCCATCACACAAACGTCTTCTTTTAATTCTGAAATATGTAACACATTATCCGTATCTTTCATATTTTTTAAAATAGAAGACTCAACTTCATTTCTGGCAACGATTAACCTCAAAGAATAATGTTTAGCTACGTTGAGTTTATATTCAAACTTATCAACCTCATTAAAAGATATATAAAATACTGGTTCATCATTTTTAATTATTGTTTCTCCACGCTGCTCCACTAAATCTCTTTCATTAATTTCAGGGGTTTCAACATATCCTTCGCTGTATGAACTGGAACTTTCATGAATAACTCTGCCTTTTGCTTCTACCGGTTGCGTTTCTAGTTTCGGAGAAATTGCGACTTCTTCAAAATGCTCTTCTGACTGTTTTCCTTCTTCTTTTTTTAAGTAGATTTCGTAATCCTTAAATGACTCAATGCTTTTATTATTCACCCTTGCAAGGGCAACTCCCTTTAAATACTTGATATCGTCAGCGTTATTACTTTTAAATGTCATAAATTTAATAAGATTTTTGACCTGCTTTTTATCAACATAGTAACCTAAGCACGATGTATACTCACTTACATTATCTTCTCCATTCAAGATTAGGTCATGGCAATAATCCTGTATGTGTTTTTTGACCATCGCTTTGAATTCCAAAAGCTTTGAGTCTTTAATTATGTCTTTTCTGTCTGGTGACGTTAAGTTTAGTGTTTTATCTGATACGTGTAAATCTCCTTTTAAATATGGAAATCCATCCAATTTCGAGACTAGTCTACCTTTATAGAAAATAGAAATGTTGTCTCCATAGCTATAATTATTTCCGAGCGCGATCCACCCTTTAAAGCCTGAATTTTCTTCAATAGAAAATTGATATGTACTATTGTCTCCTGTTGTTAAATCCTTCTTTTCTTGCAGCTCTCCATTATAATAAATATCTATCTCGTGAATATATTTACCAAGCATTTCTACGCGCTCTTTTATATCCCAAGTATAAGCGACATCGAAATTGAAATTATTTAGTATGAGTTTGAATCCATCGTAATACTCACCCGTTTCCAAAACACCTATTTCTGTATTGTTTGTGGATATCATATTCTCAACATCAAATGTTATAATTTTATTTCCGGTATACACCTGGATTAAATTACTGACGGTTATATTACTAAAGAATCCCATTCCAAACGGGTTTTCCTGCTTCACAACGTCCTCATCCCACTCACTTTCTGCTATTGAGAAAAGAGCCTGTGGATTTTCTAACACCTTCCCATTATTCTCGACAATAACCTTGTTCTCGCCCCTGTCAACGGTCACTCTTACTTCTGTTGCTTTTGCCCTTTGTGCGTTCTGCACATCTTCATCTAAAAAACATAATATATCTTTAAACGTACTCTGCCTTAACAATCTCAGCTGGTTGATAACATTCACTTTTAATTCAACCCTATTCATATTTTCTCCTTATCTCTCCCTATAAAAGGTTCAATCTATGTACTTAACTTTTTCCTTCTCACAAAACGGCGATATGTCATAATCAATCAAATTTTTAACAATTTTATAAAGCCCTGTACCTGCTCCGCCATTATTAATATGAGTTAAGTCCATTGCGATTTCTCCATCTTTAGCTATTATATCAGCGAAGTAGAAATCGTCAGAAACCCTATAAACAGTATCGTGCCATATGGTTTCTGCATTTTGTATTGATGAACACTTTAATCCTCTTTTGTGGATATATTTTATAATTTCTATCATATTATATTTTAGTACTTTATTTAACAGCTCCGTTTCTTTATGTATTTCTTCTATCAATCCTTTTTTTACTACTGTCAACTCGTACTCGCACATCTTTACTTTTTCTTCCTGTTTTAATTTAGATTTTTGTAGTTCTCTAATAATAGAATTCATAATTCCTATAATTCTCCTTTTTTATATTAATTTTCAAAATGAAATTCCGTTTTTATCTTACCGCCATCAAAAGGGTTTCTCTAAAACTCAGATCATTGTTATTTGATCTTTTACCATCAATTCTTACATGACATTTTGTACATTCCGCATATCTGTTATGTTGCCCATTTTCGAAATGAGTTCCAGTAATCATAATGTGTCCACATCTATCACAATTCTTCATGAGTACCCTCCTTTGATATCTCTCGGTAAATTGACAGTATTTTACCGACATGCTATAATTTAATCGTGGCTAATGCCACTTCTACTTCACTTTTCCCCTCTGTGGGATCTTGCTCATTCGAGCATGTGTAGTAGGTCTGTAAATTGGGACGAATCGAGGTACTGCCAATACCGTTTGAGACTCGTCCCTTTGAGCTTACTCTTGTTAAATCGCCTGCCTTTCTGCAAACTGGATATGCTTTTCTAAAGCCACCTTCATGTATGTATAATTCTCTTTTTGATTCACTATGTATGTATTGTTATTCTTTGCGTATTCCATTAGCCAACCATCTAAGTCTTTGTCTTCCTTGTATGAATACACAACCATCGCTAACAGAGATAGTCGATTTTCAGGCTTTAGTAATTTTGAATCAATCTTGATCGTAGTATCTATTAAATCATCAAGAGACTGATTATAAAAATCCATGTCTTCACGCAGCTCATTAATATCTATGCCAACATTTTCGACGATAAATTGCTCATCGCTTATCGCAGCACTATCCGTAGGTACATCTTCTCTGTCCGCTATGTCAATATGTAAAAACTCCGTCATCAACTTTTCAAGCATGTCCAGCTTTTGAATAATAACTTTTTTATCCTTAGTGCCTTTTCCTTCATCAATCGTATCAAATGAGTCATCATCATACTCTGCAAAAGTTTTACTATGTAATTCGGTTTGGAATGCTTCTAAAAACTCAACAAATCGGCTATCATCTACGCCTAATTTTGTGAATCTATAAAAATGAGTAAACCATATAAAGGAATCCTTTATATTAAAAATATCTTGGTATTTATCATCTACGATACGCTCTAAACGATTTAATAAATTTTTCAGTGTATCAAACTCTTCATCAGAAGAATTCTCGTTTAAAAATTTACCAATATCTTTAGGTGTCTTTTTCCACTTATCTAAATGAAACATCAACATTACAGATTCCATGGTAACACGCTCATATGTACCCTTTGGCCTTTCGACTTCAGGGTAATCTCCACAATCTTTAAAAAAGTCCAATTCTACAATATTGCGAATTTTCCTTGCGTAATTGTCTATGTAAGTAAATGCCTTTTGTACTGCATTCATTGACTTGTGATTGTTATAACGCCTAACCAGCTTTGAAATCATTTCCATTGTGCAGTCCTGATGAATGGATATCTCTATCTGGTAATCATCAAACTTTCTCTGTAATGCCTTTGGCAGCTCATCGTAGTTTTTTTTCTTAATATCAAATTCTTTCGATTCCCAAATAACATTTCCATCGTCGTCTCTGCAAACCTGTCCATTTTCAATCTTTTTTTCTTGGTACTCAACAACACTATTCTCTATTGCAGTGGTTATCTTGTAGTTACCATATCGAAAAAGTATCAATGAAGAACTTCGTTGCATTCCATCAACTATATATTGTTGAACAACTCCATCTCCTAATTCTTCTTCACCCAAAATTATTGGAGGAATATAATCGTCTGTCAGAACCGTAACTACTAGTTCGTTAACCGCATTGTTATCCCAGCAGAATTTTCTCTGTACATCTTGACTGTCACTAATATCTTCTTCTTTTACCTTGTCCAAATATGATTTTAAAGCCAAGGTTTGTTTCCTAATTTTCTTTGCCACGATTATACTCCTCCCAAATCTACATTAAGATTTTAATGTTTTCGTATGACTGAATCGCCCTTAAGTTGTCCAAATATCTTTTACTGCTAATATGTAATAAATCCTGAATTTCTATCGCTTTATAACCAGAAGACAACAGCCCCACTATGTTGCGTTGCATCTTTGATAGCCTGTCCAGATATTTTTCTATCTTTACATCTTCTATGACGTCATTTCCAAACACTTCTTTGTCTAAATCAAAATCGGCTGCTAACAAATCACCAAGGGTAATCCCTTCATTTTCTCCAATGGGAGTGTCAAGAGAGAAGGATGACCTGTCCCCTTTACGTTTTTCTCTATTCAATCTGGTCATCTCCGTCATAAACTTTCTTTTAAGACACCCCAATAAATAAGCTTCAAAAGGCACACTATTTGTCTCATCAAAAACTTCTGTTGCCTTCCATAATTCCATGTTGGCTTTGCTGTAAAAATCATCATGATCCTTTTCTGATAATCCACCAAACTTGATAAATAATGGATAAGATATCTTGCGTAGCTTTGCCATATTATTAGAAGCATATTCCTCTAAAATCTGCCTCTTTTGATAATTGTCCACCTTAAAATCCTCCTATAACTCGTTAATGGGCGACTTTAACTAAGGTCTGGTAATTTATACCGACCAAAAATACCACCTCATACTGGCATCGAACCAGTGAATTCAGGAGTCAAGGTCCTGTGCCTTACCACTTGGCTAATGAGGTATAATATATAATTCTCTTTTCTAAAATAGGAAACCCTTAGCAGAAACGCTGATTTACTCGAAACTAACTTGACTATTACTAAAAAGTTATGTAAAATAGATTCAAGTATAGCAATCTGCTATATTTCTAAATTTCAGTCTAATTAACTGAGTTTATGTATGTGGTAAAATTGCAGTCTGTCTAGAGGAGGTGCGCCAACACCTATGATTCTAAACGGGCTGCAATTTTTATATCTTGGTAACCCTTGTCTTTTAGGCTGCCTTGATTATAGATCAGAACGTATGTTTGGTCAAGTACTTTTCGAACATTTGTTCGTTTTTTGACTTATTCCAACAAATTATACGGTATCAACATCATGTCATGCTTTATCCCTCTTGACTCGATATTGAAAATATCCTTTTGCAATGCAGTATACAGGGAAAGTATTGAAAAGGAATCTTCAGCTTCATTATCCCTATTTAAAACAAAAGTTTTAGAATTGCTCACTAATACAATTGAGCTGTTCTTGTCAATTCTCCGTTTACCCAACGATTTGTCTTTTTCTAAATCATGAGAAACTACGAGGAAAAAATCAAATTTATCTTCTAATAACAACCTCTCCACTTCTTCTCTATTTAACTTTATAATTTGAGCCATTACTGTTCTCCTCTCAACAAAACTGTAATTCTTTTAAGTCCTGGTCAAAGTCTCCATAGGCAGCCGAATAGATGAAACATTTAAATATATTCTTTTGCGTTTCTCTATCAGTTATTTTTCCAATCTTCCTAGACTTAATTTTACTTATGGTAGTTATCTGCTCCGCAAGCAACATAGAATCTACTTTAAGTCCATTTTCCCCGTCACTCGTTATAAGAGTATGCGTTGGTTGTTCGATATTCTTTATTTGCGATGACAGGGGAATTACAAGCAATGTAGGAGAGAACCTATTTCCTATATCATTTTGTATGACGATTGCAGGACGGAATCCAGATTGGATAGAGCTTGTGTTTTGTGGGAATTCGCCATATACAATGTCATATTTTTTATACGTTATCATATAATCCGCATCCTCCTTTCTTTACACTATTTCCCTTTGATATTTACTATTGTACTACACCATCTATATATTGTCAACCATATATATCTATAATTTCATATATTTTCCTTTTCATCTATATGTGATATAATACATATAAAGTGAGGTGTATACAATGCGTCTAAATAT
>POVV01000363.1_pt1 | contig 31225 bp, 28 predicted proteins | sample 1560271 | NCBI WGS metagenome assembly POVV01 (sample SAMN08337232, study PRJNA429181) | Bioreactor metagenome, whole genome shotgun sequencing project. | biome: cows' rumen and soil; feature: anaerobic; isolation source: anaerobic chemostat enrichment culture, galacturonate as sole carbon... | reverse complement strand
GACAGGTTATTGAACTGTCAGTACAGGCGAACAATGGTTTAAACGTCGTGGGTAATACCGTAACGACGGATACTACGATGAGTGGTAATAGCGTAGAGGGCGGCGACAACGGTGCGATCGTTAATCCGCAGGCGGGACCAAGCGTTTCTAAACTGACCCTTGGGGGTACGTTAGACGTCGGTAAAAGCCTCAGCGGCAGTTACGTGTTTGATGCCAATAATGGCGATGCGAATGACCATTCCAGTTTCGCGTGGGGCTATCAAGGTGAGACCGCCAGCGTTGTTGATAATGGTGATATCGTAACCACATCAGGTGAAGTTGCGCCGAGAGAGCTGATTATTGCCGATGCCGGACAGATCATTGAACTGTCACTACAGGCGAATAATGGTCTTGGCATAACCGGTAATACGGCAACTGTTGACTCCAGTATGAGTGGTCAGAATATTGAAGGTGGTGATAACGGTGCGGTCATTAATCCGGTTGCAGTTCCATCAATTGATAAACTGGTGCTTAGCGGTACTCTGAACGTGGGTGAAGATCTACAGGGTAGCTATACCTTTGACGCTAATAATGGAGATGTCAACGACCGTTCTACTTTCGCATGGGGTAACAAAGGGACGACTGCCGGTGGTGTCGAAAATGGTGATGTCGTGACTACTTCCGGTGAAGTTGCACCGAAAACCTTAGCGGTTGCCGATGCCGGGCAGGTTATTGAGCTGTCGGTTCAGGCGAACAATGACCTAAATGTAGTTGGTAATACGATGACATCTGATACTACGATGGACGGTAATTCTATTGAAGGCGGTGATAACGGGACGATTGTTGATCCGAATGCCATTCCATCAGTGGATAAGCTAGTTCTGAGCGGTACCTTGGAAGTGGGTGAAAACCTGAAGGGGCAGTATGTGTTTGACACCAATAATGGTGATAGCACAGACAGTTCAACCTATGCGTGGGGCTATCAAGGTGAGACCGCCAGCGTTGTTGATAACGGTGATACCGTAACCACATCGGGAGAAGTCGCTTCAAGAGAATTGGTGCTGGCTGATGTCGGTCAGGTGATTGAGTTATCGGTACAGGCAAAAAATAATCTGAATATGGTCGGTAATACCATCACGTCCGATACTTCCATGAGCGGTAATGACATTGAAGGTGGTGATAACGGTGCGATTGTTGATCCAATGGCCGAGCCGGTTGTATCCAAGCTAATCCTATCGGGCAAGTTAGGAAGCGGTGAAAATCTAGACGGTAGCTATACTTTTGATGCGAATTCGGGTGATGCTAACGATCGTTCGACCTTTGTCTGGGGTTATCAGAATGAGACTGCAAGTGAGGTAGATAACGGCGATGTGGTTACTACGTCCGGTAAAGTGACGCCAAGAGTACTGACGGTTGCTGATATAGGCCAGGTTATTGAACTATCCGTACAGGCCAACAATGGCCTTGGTGTAGCGGGTAATATCGTGACTTCAGACACCACGATGAGTGGTAATGACACTGAAGGCGGCGATAACGGGAAGATTATTGACTCAAGCATGGCGCCAAAGATAGATATGTTAAACCTAAGCGGTACTCTTGAAGTGGGAGAAGCTTTGCAGGGTAATTATACCTTTGACGCCAACGGCGGTGATGTAACTGACCGCTCAACCTATGCGTGGGGATATAAAGGCGGTACTGCAGCAACGGTAGACAAAGGTGATTTGGTCAAAACGTCCGGTGAAGTTGTACCGAAAACGTTGGTGGCCGCTGATGCTGGAAAGATTATCGAGCTGTCCGTACAGGCCAACAATGCTCTTGGCGTTGTCGGTAACACCTTAACCAAAGATGCCAGCATGAGTAGTGGTAATGACCTCGAAGGGGGTAATAACGGTAACGTTATTGACCTAACGGCCGCTCCCGCAGTGACTGATTTGGCGATAATCGGCCAACTTGAGGTTGGTGAAAGCATCACAGGTAGCTATGTTTTTGATCCTAAGTTCGGCAGCGTAGAGGATAATTCTATCTATCTGTGGGGATATGAAGGTAAAACCAGTAGCAGCGTTGCCAGCAGTACTGAAACCATTACTGCAACAGGTGAAATACCAAGCAGAGAGTTAGTGCTTGAGGATGTAGGGCAAATTATGGAGCTGTCCGTTCTGGCACAGAACGATCTTGGCGTTCGTGGTAATACGCTAACCCAATCTGCCAAATCAGAAGTCGTAAGGGTGGTTGAGCTCGCCGTATCTGCCGATAACGAGAAGCAGGAAAAAGGAGGCACGATTAACCTTACCGTGACGGCAAAATACAAAAATACCAATGTGTTTGCCTCTGACGAGAAGATTAATTTCGCACTGCAGAGCGTTGTTGACCGACAAAACAAGGATCGAACCGACAGCGGTAAGCTTGTTGTAGGCAGTACTACCATAGATAAAGGCTATAGTGCGGTTACTGACAAGGACGGTAAGGTCAAAGTGGCTATCACCGATCCTAACGGTATCGGTGTGAAAACCACGCTGGCGATTAGTGTAGAAAATGGCGAAAAAGTTGCGACCGCAGACGTCATCTTTACGGTATTAACCAGTCCAGATACTAGCAAAGCTAATATGTGGGGACACATGCCAGAACGTGCAAACCGAAACGCATATGACCTTTTACGTCCACTGTTGGCGTCAGAATATAGTACGAGCAGTAGCTATCAACAGGCGAATGAAGACTGGGCTCAATATGATGCAACAGAAGCAAATGACTTTGCGAAGATCCATTGTGGTGGTTCGTTGCCGAGTATTAACTTGCTAAGCTCTATGATGCAGGGGTTCCCATCAAACTCGTTAAATAAGGACTTCGGCTGGCCAACGTCAAAGCCCTATCGTTCTAATTCAGAAGGAAATTATGAGGGTGAATATCAGGTTATCAGTTATTCTACAGGTGGTATTAGTAACGTGAAGTCAGGCGAAAAAATGTTTGCTGGATGTGCTCTACCGAAAAAGAAGGAGTAAATGCGGTTATGTCCAAGCGTTAAGTTAAATATAGATTAACTTTTCTAACCAATAAACGTGCTAATAGCACGTTTATTGGTGAAATGGTGAAAAATATTATATAGGGTGGTTAATGTGATTAAGCCTTTACAGCATTTATGCCAATGCTTCCTTATACGGGGAGCGTTATTTTTTCTTATGTGGCCTTTTTTAGCTTTAGCCAATGGCCAGACCCATTTGCTGTTTCATATGGGGGCCGGTGCCAATGGTCAATATTTTGTTGGTGGTACTATTCAAAATAACGGCGATCAACCTGTTGAGAGCGGCTATGTTGTTATTGTGCCAGTTAACCAATACTGTCAACCGGAGAAACCTTTGATACAAACCTACGGGCCCGTTGCACCAGGCGAAAAAGCAACTTTTAGAATACCGATTGAAGGAAAGCTAAACGGTTACCGTTTAAGCAGTTTTGTCGCGCTAGATGCGATGGGATTTTCTCTGCCTACCGTTGATGATACCGCGAAAGTGATTGCTGATAGAGAGGCGACAGAGCGGAAAGCCTGCGAGCTTAAAAACAGGCACTAGGCTGAAAAATCATTAATGATAACTATTCTCAACAATCTATTATCCTGATAGTTGGTATGGGTTTTAATACTGACTCCTTTATTTTGATAGCATTGATAATGTAAAAATGAATAACAATAATGCATTAACTGCCATTATCCTTTCTGCTTCTCTCGGAATTTTTTGTAATCTGCAGGCCGAAACCGGTGGCTACCACCATAATGAAAAGAGTGCCAGTGTCGTAAAAGCCGGTATTCCAGAAACTCACCATACTACCGGTATGGTGACTCAAGTTGACGCTTCACGCGGACAGATTATTATCCACCATCCGCCGATTGAAAGCCTTGAGTGGGAAGATATGACCATGGCGTTTCCCATAGTTGATAAGGCCTTGCTAAAGGGAATTAAAGTCGGAGATAAAGTGAAATTAGATCTGATCATGCCTGATGGCGTTGCCACAATCAGTAAAATAGACGTGATTAACTAGCGTAAGTTTCTATTTAGTTAGGCACGGTTTGATATTTTGACCTTTGACTGGTCCCGGTTATCTGGTCCGGGGCACACACCTTATTTATTCTATTATTTATAATTTTTCCCATTTATACCTTCAGTCCGGCTATTTGTGCCGCAGTGGCCGGATAACTTAACTATATCGGTGGCGGACTGTATTAATATATGTGAAACGCTTTGGTTCATATTTAATACCTTTCTCTATTTATAAAGGGCTAATTTACCGGCAATGTTACGAAGTAAGTTTATAAGTTGTACTAAACTAATAATCATTGGGATTAGCAAACACAAATATTGAAGGTGTCTTATGGTAGCAATAGATGTGTTGTGGGTAGGATTGGGGGGCGGATTAGGCTCGCTACTGCGCTGGTGGGTTGGCCTAATTGTCGGTAAAGCTTATAAGGGAAATTTTCCTCTTGGGACTTTCCTTATTAATATCAGCGGTGCGTTTCTGATTGGTTATCTTAGTACCTTTTTTAACGTCGACTGGCACGACCGCTATGGTAGCTTTGTGAATGCGGCAGTCCTGACCGGCGTTTTAGGTGGCTATACGACGTTTAGTAGTATGCAACTCGACGCCGCAAAACTGGCTAGCGCCGGAGCACGCATGATGGCGGGCGGTTACCTTATTCTTTCGGTATTAACCGGCTTGCTCGCGGCAGCATTTGGCGCCTGGCTAGCTTATTTGTAAGGATAGAGATTATGCTGAATTTTATTATTTTAGTTTTTATCGGCGGGGCTTTTGGTGCGATGTGCCGAGAGCTCATTATGGCCTCTACCCCGAGCTTGTCCGATGGCTTTCCGATGGATATTTTTATTGCCAATATTGTCGCTGCCTTCTTGTTAGGGTTAGCCACTTCGTTATCCAAGAAAAATAAAATAAATCAATATGTCTACCTGATGGTAGGTACCGGCATTATGGGCGGGCTTTCGACCTTCTCCAGCTTTATTTTTGGAGCAACAGAGATTATGAAAGATCCGACTAAGCTATTGGTAGCCGTCGGCTATTTGGTTATTAGCCTGATTGTTGGTTTTATTGCCGTTGAGTTAGGTTTGATGTTGGGAAATAAAGTGAAACCGAGCCCCCAACAAACATGATGGTTTTAGGCTAATGCTCGATTATTGGCAGAATGAGTTTTGCTGTCCATACTAAAATGGCTAAAGCAAAAAGGTGTGATTTGTTTTAAACAACCATAACAAGTCATGTGTGTACGTCAATTGGATATAAGTTTTAATTTTTCATATTTAATCGGTAAATAAGGAGAAGGTATGCTTTATAAATCAATTCGTAATATGGCGATGGCGGGAATATTACTTGCTGTGGCAGGAACTTCTTTTGCTGCAACAACGCCTGATGGAATGACCTGTAAACAGTTTATTAATCTTGACCCTCAGGCAGCGACGCCGGTGGCTTTTTGGGTACTGAATAGCTATTCCGAATATAAAGGGGGGGATTATGTGGCGTTGAATGAGGTTGATACCATGTTGACTCCTCAGCTTATTAAGCTGTGTAAAGAGAATCCGGATAAAAAGCTGACGGATATGAAGCAAGACATTTTAAACCTGTCGAAAAAGAAATAAGTCATTGTAGCCCCCATCAGGCCGGTGGGGGTTCTTTTTAACCAACCGTAGCCTGTTGTTGCATTTAGAATCCGCACCTATCTACCTCGCCATTTAAATAATCTTTATCGTCGTTTGATGCCAGTCAGCTAAGGGTTCTTAGCGTCACATGATTTAAATGATAATCTTTCTCAATAAAATATTGTCCTGACTGTGGGTATGGGTTTTAATATCGGTACCTTGATTTCTATCGCGTTGAGAACATCAGAATGAATAACAAAAAGGCGTTAACGAGCATTATCTTTGCCACTTTTTTAGCCATTTCCTTTAATCTTCAGGCCCATACCAGCGATCACCATCATAATGAAAAAGGTGCCAGTCAGGTCAGTTCAGGGGTACCTGAAATGCACCATACCACCGGTACGGTGACTCAGGTGGATGCTTCTCGTGGCCAAATTATTATCCACCACCCACCGATTGAAAGCCTTGAATGGGAAGAGATGACTATGCCGTTTCCTATTGTGGATAAGACCATGTTGAACGGCATCAAGGTCGGCGATAAAGTGAAACTCGATTTGACCATGCCGGATGACGTTGCGACCATCAGTAAAATTGAGGTTGTTAAGGATTAATCAAACCTTCCCTGCCGAATAGTACGGCGGGGTAGTGTAATAAAGGATAACCCGTGTTTTTTAGAAATAACAACGAAGTGAAATTAAAAACAATAGACGCTGACTTTAAAACCTTTGTTGTCGATGAAGGATGCCTTTTATCAGATTTAAGCGTAAATGATGGTTTCGTTCTGTTTCTTAAGTTTTATCAAACAAAAAGAGTCAAAACATACGATATTCAAAAAGATGAAGATATGCTGTTATTTGAATATGGGGTGTATGACTGGGGCGATGGAGAAAGTTTTTATCTCTCATTCACCCGCCAATTATCCTCCGCCAATCCGCGGGCAAAAATATGGCAGTTTAAGCTCCAGTTTAAATTCCCGGTTGAAGAACGATTAACTGAAATACAGGGCGATAATCTTTGGTGCTCAGATTTGAACGGTCTGGAGGTATTTATGGATAAGGTTGTTACATCGCCTGCTTTCCAGACCGTTGCTGATAGCCGAAATGGCGAGCTTAGGCTGACGCTTTTTTCTGTATAGATGATTGACCGAACGATCGGATATTAAACGCAAAAACTATAAAGAAAGTCAGAACTGCCGCTCCGGATGGGTTCCGGTTTCGTGGCTGAATTTTACTGCGGGTTAACCGGTTAGGCTGATAAAGAGCCAGTCTCAGCGCTAATGCTTGTCAGCTAAGCATTTTTGCATCATATAAGCCTACTATACCCTCATCCCCGTTTTTACGGGGATGAGGGGAGGAGATAATTGAGGGGAGTCACAAGGTATTAGACATGCTTAGCTGATAAGCGTTAAGCCGCCAAGCTATCTGATAATATCGACCTAAGGCTGACACTCAATAACAACCGGCTTTTCATAGCTAATCACCTTAACCAGAGTTGCCACGTCAAAATCATCATTTTCTGCTTGGTTAACGCTATAGTCTTTCACTTCAGCCGTGATATTTCCTTTAAAGCCACAGCCTTTCTCTGGCGCAGCTTCAGGGATATCTAATGCAACTCTGGCCTGTTCAAAATCAGTAAAACAGAACCACACATCGCGGGCATCGCCTTTTGGGCGCGGCACTAATTTAGCGGTATTGGCATCGGGAAACATGCAGATATTCTGCCCCATCATCTCCAGACTCATTTCATCGGTGTAATAGGTGTACTCTCCGGAAAGGGTCAGACTCTTTCCGGCCGCAGCCACATTCAGGCTGGCTATCAGCGTAAATATGGCGATAAAGATGACGTTAAAACTTTTCATTTTCAATCCCTGTAAAAGTGAGCCTTAGATGAATAATAGCCCGTCGATATTATGTGGTTCACAGGATAAATGCTATTAGATATCAGAATAATGACACCTATTATTTATTGCCCCAGCGCTATCGTCGTGATGGGCGATACGCTCAAGACGTTTACCTGAACCGCTGGCGGTATTCACTGGGTGATACGCCCGTTGTTCGGCTAAATACTGCAGAAAAGTAGTTACTGTCTTCAAAGCCACATTCGGATGAAATTTCACTGATATGCGACGTTTTTTGCCTGAGCATCGCCATAGCCTTACACAGCCGGAGTTGGCGAAGATAATGGCTAACGCTGACGCCGGTATGTTGCTTAAACAGCGTCTGAATGCTTCTTGGCGAAAGGCTATGCTGTTGGCAGAAGTCTTCCATGCGAAAGGATTTACTGATTCCGGAATGCAGGGCGAGCATTAAGAGATCGAGTAATTGGCCGTCGGCTAACTGGTAACTGTTTGGCGGGTGGCGATAGCGCTTTAACAGTAGGGATAGCTGGAGAAACAGCGATTCGCTGAGCTGGACCGACAGTCTGTCTGACTTCATACACTCTTTAGTTAGCGTATCTATCACCGGCCTGATTTCTGACATCCCTTGAACGCTAAGCCGCCAATAGCGTTGGTCCTGATGGCTTTCATCACCGGGAAGCAGGCTTGGCCAGTCGGACAATAGGTTTAGCCGGTCAGGGCAGTACAAAATATTATTTAGTTCCAGAGAGTCTACCGACTCATAGCCATGGCGATCGTTGGCATTAATATAAAACAGGTCACCGCAGGTAATGTAATAAGGAACGTCATTAACGATATGCAGGCCGTTGCCGCGCAGAACGATAACCAGTTCATAAAAATCATGGGTATGAATCGGGAAAATGGGCTGAGGCAGCCGATCCTCTACAGTAACTGCATGATTATCAGTGAAAAAGAAGTCGCTGGTATGCAGCTTTAATTGAGACATGCTATCCATTATTCCTGTTAGTGCTCCTTAGGCGGCAGTGTGGCATATTTGCCGTCGCCTGACGTTGACGGCGCTCTGAATATCAGGGGAACCATCTGTTCCTTAATACCCGGTTGTTATGAGAGCTGATGGTTTACAGGCGCTATTATTGTTGATTAACGAATAGAGTTACGTAACTGCAGGGGAGAAAGGGAAAACTCCCGCCGGAACTGAACTGAAAAGTTATTGCTGTCACTAAAGCCGCAGCCGTAAGCAATGTCGGTAATGCTGTCATCGGTCTGAAATAGGCGGTGTCTGGCTTCTAACAGGCGCAGGCGGTTAAGGTAACGCTGAGGAGTCATACCGGTGTACTGCTTTACCTGACGATGCATCGTTCTTAATGCCAGTGAAAAACGATCGGCCAGCTCTTCCCAGTTAATCTCTTCACTGTAATTATTGCGCAGCCAGTTCAGCAGCGAACCGACGCAGGCTTCACGACTGTCGTGTTTGTAGGTTTCAAAACAGCTTTGACGCAGTAACATCAGAAGTTGCAAAAATACCCCTTCATTGGTGGCGATATCATCCAGCTCGGTACTGCCGGCTTTCTCTTCCAGACAGGTAATGCAGCTTTTTGCTTTTTTTAATGCGGTCTGGTTGATTTGCCAGTGGGATTGTTGCTTCTCATCCTGGCCATGGCCGGGCAGAAACTGTTCAATATCGGACAGAAATCGAAAAGACTTAGGCGAACGATAAAGCACATTGGTCAGGTGTAGCTGGTCGACGTTTTCAAACTGATGATAATCGCTGTCACGCACAAAGCATACGGTGCCGCTGCACAGGGCGTAAGGGCTGTCATTAAAGATATGGACGCCCGAGCCGTGTTCTACCAAAACGATTTCATAAAAGTCATGGCTGTGTTCAGGAAACACACATTGAGGGGCCCGGTTTTCTATTGCGATGGTTGAAGCTCCTGACGCAAAAAAACCATCACTCTTCAGTAAGGTCATATGAGACTCCTTTCAACGTAATGAGTCTGCATCTTAGAAGGGAGTGGCCTGTCTTCGCCTTAAAATTAAGACGCGACATCGTGCGAAAGCGTTCGGTTTTCTAAGATTTGGTGATTATTTGGCCGAATTGTGGCAGGGGTCACATAACGTCACCAGCCTCGAACCGTGGCATACATTTGCTATTTTTGTGATCGGTTTCACATAGGCCTTTGTCTTTTTGCCAATCCCCGTAGCCCAGTGGCAACCACCGGAAGGTGGTGATTGAACACATTCCTTAGACTTTCCCCCATAGATAAATAGGGGAAGGTTGCTATGACTGAACGCAATATTGTCGCGATTGATTTAGGGGCTTCCAGCGGGCGAGTGATGCTGGCGACGTGGCAGGCTGAGTCACGCGGCCTGACGCTTAAAGAGATTCACCGTTTTGTTAACAGGCTAACGCCGGTAGACGGGCACGACACTTGGGATCTTGAAACGCTTGAACGAGAAATTTTGCACGGGCTGGTGGCTATCGATAGCGCCGGTATCCGCATCGACAGTATTGGTATCGACACCTGGGGCGTAGATTACGTTCTGCTGGATAGCGAGGGGCAACGGGTCGGGTTGCCCTATGCCTACCGTGACCACCGCACTGATGGGGTGATGGCTCAGGTGATTAATCAGCTCGGGCGGGAAAACCTTTACCGCAAAACCGGAATTCAGTTTCTGCCGTTTAATACGCTGTATCAGTTAAAAGCGCTGGCGGATCAACAGCCTGAATTAATTCCTCAGGTTGAACATTTATTACTGATTCCGGACTATCTTCACTATCGCCTGACCGGCAGTCTCAATCATGAATATACCAATGCCAGCACGACCCAGTTGCTTAATCTGGAGACCGGTGACTGGGATCAAGAATTACTGGAATATTTGGGCATTCCCCGTTCATGGTTTACCAAACCGTCTCAGCCGGGGCATCAGCTCGGGCATTGGACCAGTCCTTCAGGTCAGAAAGTGCCGGTGAACTCAGTCGCTACTCATGATACCGGTAGCGCAGTTATTGCCGCACCGTTAAAGGCCAGCGGCTGTGTTTACCTCAGTTCCGGCACTTGGTCTTTGATGGGTATTGAAAGCCCGCAGCCGTTTAATGATGCCAGGGCTATGGCCGCCAACGTAACAAATGAAGGCGGCATCAACGGCACTTACCGGGTACTGAAAAATATTATGGGGCTGTGGCTGCTACAGCGGGTTTGTCAGGAGCTCCAGATAACCGACTTGCCGGCGTTAATTCTTGAAGCCGCTGAACTGCCTGCATTTACCTACTTGGTCAACCCGAATGACGATCGGTTTATTAATCCGACGTCGATGGTAGATGAAATCCGTAAAGCCTGTCATGAGCATCAGCAGCCGGTTCCTCAAAGTCAGGCCGAGCTGGCTCGTTGTATTTTTGACAGCCTGGCGATGTTTTATCGTCAGGTGGTTCTGGAACTGGAAGACCTGCAAGGAAAACCGGTACGCCGGCTAAACATTGTCGGCGGTGGTTGCCAGAATGAGTTCCTGAATCAGTTATGTGCCGACGTGTGCGACCTGACGGTGTTTGCCGGCCCGGTCGAAGCCTCAACGCTGGGGAATCTGGGCTGTCAGCTTATGGCACTGAATGAGGTCAGCGATGTAAAAAGCTACCGCAGCGTGCTGGCTGATAACTTCCCGCTTTGCTGCTATCTCCCTAACAAACCTTCCGATTTTGCTCAACATTGGCGTCGTTTTCAGGCGCTTAGCCACTCTCATGAGGAATTTTTACTATGACAACATCAACCGAACAGGCCTGGAATCTGGCCAAGGCGCGTTACGCTGAACTAAATGTAGACGTGGAGTCTGTGCTGAAGTTGCTTGATACGCTACCGGTCTCGATGCATTGCTGGCAGGGCGATGATGTCGCCGGTTTCGAGAACACCGGCGGGGCATTGACCGGCGGTATTCAGGCCACCGGTAACTATCCGGGCAAAGCCCGTAGCGCGGTGGAACTCCGGGCCGATCTGGAGCAGGCGCTAGCGTTAATTCCGGGGCCGAAGCGCCTTAACCTGCACGCTATTTATCTGGAGTCCGATGAGCCGGTTGCGCGTAATGAAATTGAACCTAAGCATTTTAGCAACTGGGTTGACTGGGCGCGTAAGCAGGGGCTGGGGCTGGATTTCAACCCTAGCTGCTTTTCTCATCCGCTGAGTGCAGACGGTTTTACGCTGTCTCATGCGAACCCTGAAATTCGCCAGTTCTGGATTGAGCACTGTCAGGCCAGCCGTCGTGTTTCTGCCTATTTTGGCCGTGAGCTGGGTACTGCATCGGTGATGAATATTTGGGTTCCGGACGGAATGAAAGACCTGACGGTCGACCGTTTTGCCTTCCGTGAGCGCCTGATGACCGCGTTAGATGAAGTGATTAGCGAGAAGATCGACCAGAAATACCATATCGATGCCGTGGAAAGTAAGCTGTTCGGTATTGGGGCTGAAAGCTTTACCGTGGGTTCTAATGAGTTCTGTCTTGGCTATGCCGCCAGCCGTGAAACGGCGCTGTGTCTGGATGCCGGTCACTTCCACCCGACTGAAGTTATCTCCGATAAAATTTCAACCGTTATGCTGTTTGTAAAACATCTGCTGCTGCACGTGAGCCGCCCGGTGCGTTGGGACAGCGACCACGTGATTTTGTTGGATGATGAAACGCAGGCCATTGCCCACGAAATTATCCGCAACAAGCTGTTTGACCGCGTTCATATTGGCCTGGATTTCTTTGATGCTTCTATTAACCGCATTGCGGCCTGGGTTATCGGCACCCGCAATATGAAGAAAGCTCTGCTGCGTGCCTTACTGGAGCCGACTGAGATGTTGCGTCAGCTGGAAGTTGACGGTGATTACACCGCCCGTCTGGCCCTGTTAGAAGAGCAAAAATGTTTACCGTGGCAGGCTGTGTGGGAAACCTACTGTTTACGCCATAACACACCGGCGGGTAGCGAATGGCTACAGACCGTCCGTCAATACGAACAATCTGTTCTCAGCAAACGTTAAGGTTTTTTATTATGCAAAATATTATTTCTTCATGGTTTGTGCAGGGCATGATTAAAGCCACCGGTGATATGTGGCTGAAAGGTTGGGATGAACGTAACGGCGGCAACATCAGCCTGCGTTTATTACCGGAAGACGTCGCACCCTATCGGTCAGATCTCTACCCTCAGCCGCGTCAGGAACCGCTGACTCAACCGATGCCAGAGCTGGCTAATGCCTATTTTATTGTGACCGGTTCGGGTAAGTTTTTCCGCAACGTGCAGATTAATCCGTCTGAAAATCTGGTGGTTTTACAGATTAACGGGCAGGGCAACGGCTATCAGATTTTATGGGGCTTAGATAAAGGCGGTTTACCGACGTCTGAACTGGCCGCTCATTTCCAGTCACATATTGTGCGTATGAAGCTCAGCAATGGCAGCGATCGGGTGATTATGCACTGTCATGCCACCAACCTGATTGCGTTGAGCTATGTGCTGGAACTTAAAAATGAAGTCCTGACCCGTGAACTTTGGGAAGGCAGCACCGAGTGTTTGGTGGTGTTCCCGGACGGCGTAGGTATTGTTCCTTGGATGGTGCCGGGCACCGATGGTATCGGCACCAGTACCGCAGAGCAGATGGCACATCATCCGCTGGTGCTATGGCCGTTCCACGGTATTTTTGGTACCGGTCCGACGCTGGATGACGCCTTTGGCCTGATCGATACCGCCGAGAAGTCGGCAGAAATCATGGTGAAAGTGCGCTCAATGGGCGGTAAGAAACAGACAATTTCTTCGCAACAGTTGGTTGACTTGGCGAAACGGTTTGGGGTTACGCCGATGGCCGCCGCCGTTGCGCTATAAGTCGTGAAAATAGCCGGTGGAGTCCACCGGCTTATCCCATGGCGCTCAATATGTCGTCCCTCGGCCGCTAGGAAAAATTAATATTCCGATGCTGATTATGCGGACGAAATTTGTGATGAAATCAAATTAAACCACTTTGTCATCAATCCGGGCCGGTGGAATCCACCGGCTTTTTATTAGCCTGAAACGGGAGAGTTAAAATGTTTCGTAAAGCTTTTGTGATGAGCGTTAATCCGGATGCTCACGCTGAATACCAGCAGCGACATAGCCCGATATGGCCTGAACTGGCACAGGTGCTGAAGTCTCACGGGGCGCACCATTACAGTATTTTTATTGATGAAAAACGCCATCTGCTGTTTGGTTACGTTGAGATAGAGTCAGAAGAGCGCTGGAATGCGGTGGCTCAAACGGAGGTGTGTCAGCGCTGGTGGAAACATATGTCGGACGTAATGCCGTCGAATGCAGATAATAGCCCGGTCAGCGATGAGCTGAGGCAGGTTTTTTATTTGGATTAGCATCAGCGTTTTTAATAAGGAGCCGTCAAGTATTCGCTCGTGAAACGTAAATCCCCCGGTTACCCTTAATATACGCAGTCTTCAAGGTGCCATTAATCGGGTACCTTGAACCGCACTTCTGACAGTTGAAAATAGAATATTTAGACACTCTTTCCAAAATGAAACTTACGCTGAATCTGAATTAAATGACATGGCGTTTTTTCATTTATCCAAGCCTTGAAATTGCCTTTCTCGGAGTAATTATTGTTTTAATTCACTAATTTGTGACTTCGCTCACCCCTATCTTTTGATTTTTGCCAACACCTCACCGACAGTGGCACTCACGTAAAGGCTGAGGGTATTGATTCATTTTTAAACTGTAACCACTGTGGTTATGGGGCTTTCCTCATGAACTCATAATGCCGTAATTCAGATTACGGCCCCTGCTGTTAATAATATTTAATAATAAAGGGTTACCAGTATGAGTGGTTCTATTCTCCTTGGTATTTTCTGGCATTTTGTCGGGGCTGCCAGCGCTGCGTGTTTTTATGCGCCGTTTAAACAGGTAAAAAATTGGTCATGGGAGACTATGTGGTCTCTCGGTGGTTTTTTCTCATGGATTATTCTGCCCTGGACGGTCAGCTATCTGTTACTGCCTGACTTCTGGGCCTATTACGGTTCTTTCTCTTTTGCCACCTTGATGCCGGTGTTCCTGTTCGGTGCGATGTGGGGTATCGGTAATATTAACTATGGCCTGACCATGCGTTACCTCGGAATGTCTTTGGGTATCGGTATTGCCATTGGTGTGACGCTAATTATCGGTACGCTGATGACGCCGGTACTACAGGGTAAATTCGATTTGTTGCTAACAACGTCCGGCGGCCAGATGACGCTGCTTGGCGTTGCGGTAGCGGTTGTTGGTGTTGGTATTGTGAGCTATGCCGGCCTGCTTAAAGAACGTGCACTGGGTATTCAGGCGGAAGAGTTCGACTTAAAGAAGGGGCTGATTCTGGCCGTGATGTGCGGCATTTTCTCTGCCGGTATGTCGTTTGCAATGGATGCGGCTAAACCCATGCATCAGGCCGCTGAGCAGGTAGGCGTTAGCCCGCTTTATGTCGCCTTGCCTAGCTATGTGGTGATTATGGGCGGCGGTGCGATTGTTAACCTCGGTTTCTGTTTTGTCCGGCTGGCCGTGAAATCAAATCTGTCGATTAAAGCTGACCTCTCAGTGGCTAAAAAACTGCTGATCACCAATGCGCTGTTTTCTATTCTCGGCGGCGCTATGTGGTACTTCCAGTTCTTCTTCTATGCATGGGGCCACGCCAACGTGCCTGAGCAGTACGGCTATATGAGCTGGATGCTGCATATGAGTTTCTACGTGCTGTGCGGCGGTATCGTTGGTCTGCTGCTCAAAGAGTGGATAGGCGTAGGGCGCAAGCCGGTGCGAATACTGTGTCTTGGCTGTTTAGTGATTATCTTGGCGGCCAATATTGTCGGCATGGGTATGGCTTCGTAATTCCTCTTTCTGTTTGGTTAACCTCAACCGACAGGCGTTTCTGGTGATATGCCTGTCGGTCAGCTTAAAGGACCCTTTTTTATCACCAAGGCAGGGAATATCAGAATCAAGAAATGATCAACAATCTGATGGTCATTATGAGTATCAAAAGGAGTAACAGGTGAAAAATAAAATAAAATCGCTGATTAGTCTTATTTTTGTTATGACGGTGGCATGGGCTCCGGCTTCTGCTTTTTCTCAACCTTCTGGTAGTGCAGGCCAGGGGCAGGCAGCGGCTGAGCAGTCAAAGGTACTGCGTTTCTATTTAGTCAGGCATGGTCAGACTTATTCTAATATCAAAGAGATGACCATCGGCGGCGGTGGTAATGCGCAGTTGACCCAAAAAGGGCGTTACGACGCCAGTAGCCTTGGGTTGGGCTTGTCTGAGGTTGATTTTATTGCCGGTTATAGCAGTACGCTTGGCCGCGCTTATGAGACGGCTAATCAAATCCTGCGTGGGCGGGATATGAAAGTAACCCAAATTGAAGATCTTAAGGATATCTCGTGGGGCGATGCCGAAGGCGGACGAATCGAAGAGCTAACCGGGAAATTCGGCCACTCAGGTAATGATTTTGAGTACTATTTTGGTCACTACAATGACCCGAATTTTAAGTCTCCGGTTAACGCCGAGAATATGTATAAATTCTCTCAGCGTTTTGACGGCGCGCTGCGGGATATCGCTCAACGCCATAAAGGGCAGAGCGGTAATATTTTGGTGACGGCTCATTCATCCATGGCATTTTACCTGCAGAAGTATCGTGCAGGTCAGCCATTATCGGGTTTGTCTAATACCAGCGTTTCAGTGCTTGAACTTAAAGACGGTGAGTTTACCTTAACGGATTTTAATAATAGTGACTATCTGAAGTCAGGCTATGCCAAAGAGAAGGCATTACCGCCTCTCGAAATTACCGTAGTGGTGAATCCGTTGACCATACTAAACCGCGCAGGCGTGATGGAAGGCACCTCGGATTCAGACTTTACGCCTGCGGGCGACAAGGCAAATCAACAGCTGAAAGCCAGCTTAAAGAATACCCAGTTTATCGGTGCTTACAGTAGCGAACTTGGGCGAGGCTATAAAACCGCCAAGGCGGTATTGCCGGAAAGTGGCGTTGCTCTGGTTGAAGATAAAAACCTGAATGAAATTTTTCTGGGCCATTGGGAAGCCGAGAAGGTAGCGACCATTAAAGGCAGCGGCACGCCTGCGGCAGCTAATCTGTTCTCATCAGATAAGGTGATTCAATTTGTGTCACCGGATGATGGTGAGCGCGGTGATATTGCCGCATATCGCTTGGATTCATTCTTATCCGCTATCGGTTATCAATATGAATTTAGCAACGGTAAAGTCGCGGTGTTTACCCATCCGTTAATCTTAAAAGCCTTTCTTAATAAGCGTATTCCTGATTATCAGCTAAAAGACGGTCAGGGAATGCAGGTGATTACGCTGCAATATAAAAATGAAAACTTTAACGTAAAAGATAGCAAAGAGATTTCGCCGAAAAATTAAGCTGTCGTGATATTCTTTTGGTTAAGCGTTAAACCAACCCCGTGCATATACCTCGCGGGGTTTTCTTTTTTATTGCTTGTGCACAGTCGCTATAGTTTTTATATTGCCTTAAATGGTTCATAAGACGGGCGTCGTTTTTTGCTGTCGTCAGTCATGATAAATCTGAGGGATATGATGAAATTAACGGTTTTACTTGATAATAATACGCTGATCGATCGGTACCTGATTGGCGAGCCGGGCGTGTGTTATCACATTGAAATTGGCGGGCGTAATATTCTTTTTGATACCGGATATTCAGATATCTTTATCAAAAATGCAGAATTCCTCGGACTTGATTTAAAAGCGGTTGATACCATCGTTTTATCTCACGGACATAATGACCATAGTTGGGGATTAGGCTACCTGATGCAGCATTTTGATCGCATTAGCTTTAACCCGGCACCTAAAATTAATCTTGTTGCTCACCCTGCCGCATTTTCCCCTAAGTTTGACGGTAATAAATCGATTGGTGCTAATTTCCCTGCCGATTGCTACAGCCTGTATTTGAATAAGGTTGAGACTAAGCAGCCTTATTACATTGCGGATAATTTGATTTTTCTCGGTGAAATTAAGCGGTTAAATGATTTTGAAGGCCTGCGGCCGGCGGGAGAAACGCTTGACTGCTGCGGTGAGCGGGTAGGCGACTGGGTACCGGATGACAGTGCCATCGTATATACCAGTGCGGAAGGTATTGTGGTGATTACCGGTTGCTCACATTCGGGAATTTGTAATATTGTCGATTATGCCATCAGCGTCACCGGGGATAGCCGAGTGCTGGCGGTGATTGGTGGCTTCCATTTGCTGAATGCCAATGAAAACGTATTAACTAAAACGGCAGAGCATTTGAGCCAGATTAATCCTCAGCACCTTTATCCCTGCCACTGTACCGATCTGAACGCTAAACTGGCCTTAGCTAAACGAGTTGATATTGATGAAGTGGGCGTTGGAACGGTGCTGGAGTTTGCATAGCAAACGGGAGGTATCGAGTTGAATATTAGCGTCAGACATACTCAGTATGGAGATGCCGCAGCCATTGCCGCCATCTATTCCCAGCCACTAGTTTATGCCGCAACCTTACAATTGCCATACCCGGCGACGGCCGTTTGGGAAAAGCGCCTGAGTGAGTCATCCGACGCTGGCAGCCATAGCCTGGTGGCTTTGGTTGACGAGGAGATTGTTGGCCATATCTATCTGGCAGCATCACCGGCGATCGATCTGGCCGAGAATTGGATGGCCGTTACCCGAATGGAGTTGGAAGTGTATGCCGATAATCAACCGGCGATTGGCCTGTACCGAAAATTTGGCTTTATAGATGAAGGCATTGCTAAGGATTACGCGTTTAGAAACGGGCACTATGTTGATGCAATGCGCATGGCGCGTTTAACGCGCAATAAACCATAAATTAAGGGAGATATTGATTGTGGAACAAACTGTCATCAGAACGGTTTCAGAAAATGATGTAGACCGGTGCTATGAGATAGAAACTGTCTCTTATGAAGGTGATGAAGCAGCGACCAAAGAGAAAATAGCTAAAAGAAGCCGGGTTTATCCGCAGGGCTTTATCGTTTTAGAAAATGAAAACGGCGTTGCCGGCTTTATTAACAGCGGCTGTGCCCACGATGTGGTGATGTCAGATGAAGAATTTAAACAGTTAGTCGGTCACGATCCTGATGCACCTAACGTGGTAATTATGTCGGTTGTGGTCCATCCTGACTATCAGGGAAAAGGCTATGCCGGTTTGCTGATGACGGCTTTTATTGAGCATATGAAAGGGCTGGGGAAACAGACTATTCACCTGATGTGTAAAGAGCGGCACGTTGGACTGTATGAGAAGTTCGGCTTCGGTTATGTGAAGCAGTCTGAGTCAGATCACGGCGGAATGTCGTGGCATGAGATGGTTATGGTGTTGTAGCAACCGTTTAGCATTCAATTGTTCTGACCGATTATCTGGGGATTATTTGAATCCCCAGAATTCGATGAGTTGATAATTTTTTAATGACAGAAGTAGCGTCATACCCGGGCCACCCTGTGGGATATCCATCCAACTTTGACCCGGTTTTATTCTTGGCATGATACTGATTTCAATCCAGTGATGCTTTTCAAAAACGTTATAATGAAGCTCATAGTCCTCTAGTGAAATAGCCGTATCCTCAGGTCGCCCGATAAGGCTACGATAACTGGCGTCTAAACCCAATTTTGCTGCGATATCAGATAATGATATGCGCATTGGCGTGGGCAGATATAACTCACTTTCCTCGATGAGTAGAATCAATAGCTCAAGGCAATGCTTAGCGTTGTTTTGCTCAAGCATGACCAGTAATCCATTGACATCAATCTGTTTTTTCTCAGCAAGTAACGCTAAAGCTTGCTTAAGCAGATTTTGCGTTGAGATGTCTTTCATCTTTTGTTTGTTCCAAAAAAATCACTGTGCGTGGGCATAACCCCATAGCGTCACCAATATCCATGCAGCTATGCCCCAAACTACGCAGGCCATTAATAATGATGGAATTAACCGAAAGTGGCCGACCAGAATGTACAGTGAAACTAAATAGCTCAGCATCGGCAGAGTGGCGAGCCCGGTGAACAGAATCGTTTCTCTCAGGTCGGCCGTCGGGCGGATAGACCCTACGCTGTAGTGAGCGATAAGTGCAAAAGTTGGAAAGAGCGGAGCAAGCCCGGCAATATAGTAAAACTTTGATTTAGACAGCAGAGATATGATGATAACGACCACCGCCCCGATTAGGGATTTTAGTAACAGTGCCATGTTGAAATGCTGCGCTCTCTAAAATGAATATTGTCGAAAGGGCATACTATATGGCCCTTTGAGTATAAATAAATGGTTTAAATTACCCACGATTTCAGCAGGCTAGGATTGCCTTCTTTTTGCTATTCGTAGGGGCACCATAGTGCGCTATAATTCGAATTCTACAAGCCGGGAGGATGAACAATGAGTGATGATATTTTCGATTTTGATATCGATGCTGAGCTGGAAGCCGCAGAGAAGAAAGCTGAGCAAAAAGTAAATGAAGTGCCTGAGATAACATCCGGCGAAGATGATTGTGAAGGTTGCAAGATTTAGCGGTCGTTTTAATACTCGTGACGTTTTTAGCAACCACCTTCGGGTGGTTTCTTTTTATGTAAAAGAAACATGTTCTGTTTTATGAAAATTAACTCGATAGATTTTATTATTTAATTCTTTCACTATTATTTGCGGAAATTATCATTCTCAGCAGTCAATTGTATTATTTATTATGTTTATTCACCTGTTTAATTAAAACATCCCATTAACAACGCCTTAACTCACCTTAATTGAGACTGCAATCTAAATTAATCTCATTAAAATAGTATGGTATTTATATTTTAAGAATTAATAACAGAAACTTTATCTGTATCAATAAAACATTTAAATAAACTCTATATAGTCATAATGTTATTAAACTCTAGGTAAATCATTGGATTTAATGATTCTTTGCGTCATTGCTTAGATAATTAATATGATAGTGATAGAAGATATCACCAACCCATAAATGAAAACGAAAGTTAATAACGTGATAGATATCACTTATACAATAAAATAATAAAATATTGAGTATTAAGAAATCTTTTTCTTTTTTAGTTTAATCATTATTGATGTTCGCGGGGGTATTCATGGAATTTGCTTTACAACTTATCATTATATTGATCTGCCTATTTTACGGTGCGCGTAAAGGCGGAATCGCTCTCGGTTTATTAGGGGGTATTGGCTTAGTTATTTTGGTGTTCGTTTTCCATCTTAAGCCGGGGAAACCACCAGTCGACGTTATGCTGGTGATTATTGCGGTGGTAGCAGCTTCCGCAACCTTACAGGCCTCGGGCGGCCTGGATGTTATGCTACAAATTGCAGAGAAATTACTGAGAAAGAATCCAAAGTATGTCTCTATTGTGGCGCCTTTTGTGACCTGTGTTTTGACCATTCTTTGTGGTACGGGCCACGTGGTTTATACCATCCTGCCTATTATTTATGACGTTGCAATTAAAAATAATATCCGGCCTGAGCGACCAATGGCGGCGAGTTCCGTGGGGTCTCAGATGGGGATAATTGCCAGTCCGGTGTCGGTTGCCGTGGTGTCGCTGGTTGCGATGCTCGGCAACTTCACCTTTGATGGCAAACATCTTCAGTTTTTAGACCTGCTGGCAATTACAATTCCGTCTACGCTGTTAGGTATTCTGGCGATTGGTATTTTTAGCTGGTTCAGAGGCAAAGATCTTGATAAGGATGAAGAGTTCCAGGCATTTATTGCTGTCCCTGAGAACAAACATTACGTTTATGGTGATACTGCGACACTGTTAGACCGAAAATTACCCATGAGAAACTGGGTGGCAATGTGGATCTTCTTAGGTTCAATTGCCGTTGTTGCTATTCTTGGTGCATTTGAAGGCTTACGTCCGACCTTTGATGACAAGCCGCTTTCTATGGTGCTGGTCATTCAGATGTTCATGCTGTTAGCCGGTGCTCTGATTATCATCATTACTAAAACGAATGCAGCTTCTATCTCTAAGAATGAAGTATTCCGTTCAGGCATGATCGCAATCGTCGCGGTATATGGTATTGCATGGATGGCCGAAACCATGTTCGGCGCCCATATGACAGAGATTAAAGCTGTTTTAGGCGATATGGTGAAGGAGTTCCCGTGGGCCTATGCCATTGTCCTGCTGCTGGTTTCGAAGTTTGTTAACTCACAGGCTGCCGCTTTGGCGGCGATAGTTCCGGTTGCGTTAGCGATTGGCGTTGATCCTGCCTATATCGTGGCTTCTGCTCCGGCTTGTTATGGATACTATATTCTGCCTACTTATCCAAGCGATCTGGCGGCAATTCAATTTGACCGTTCAGGAACGACTAAAATCGGCCGCTTCGTTATCAACCATAGCTTTATACTGCCGGGCCTAATCGGCGTTGGCGTATCTTGCGTATTTGGTTGGATATTCGCCGGAATGTACGGTTTCTTATAACCGCAAAATAGCGTGCGCTCGGCAAGTTCCGGCGCACGCTTTTTATACCCTTCCTATTTCAAACCGTATCTGCGCTTAGTCACTCGAATTATTTAGGGTATATGGTTGTTGTCTGGTTCGGGATCATGGAATCAAGCCTTGGCCAGACGCATAATGAAAAAGTCAGGAAAAATAATCAGAGTATTCAGACTGTTCAAACAACACCTGTCACATCCTGAATGTTAAATTATTGTATAAATAGTTACCTTGTCTTATGGTGTCGGCGTCGTTCAGACATCAGAAATAACGATCAATGTCGGGTTAATTTTTTCAAAAAACATAAAAGGCTGGAAGCATATGTCAACGATTGAGTTTAAATATCAGGACACTTATCCATTAGGAAAAGACGACACAGAATATTACTTACTGACTAAGGATCATGTTTCAGTCGGTGAGTTTGAAGGAAATGAAATTCTTAAGGTTGATCCCGAAGCGCTGACGTTAGTTGCTCAGCATGCTTTACACGATGCCTCTTTTTTACTGCGCCCGTCGCATCAGGCTCAGGTTGCTCAAATTCTGGCGGATCCGGAAGCCAGTGAAAATGATAAGTATGTAGCGCTGACTTTCCTGCGTAACGCTGAAATTTCGGCTAAAGGTATTTTACCTTTCTGTCAGGATACCGGTACTGCCATTATTATGGGTAAGAAAGGACAAAAAGTCTGGACCGGTGGTAATGATGAAGAAGCGTTATCTAAAGGCGTATTTAATACCTTTGTTGAAGATAACCTGCGTTATTCGCAAAACGCTGCGCTGGATATGTATAACGAAATCAACACCTGCTGCAACCTGCCGGCACAGATTGATTTATATAGTACTGAAGGCGATGAATATAAGTTCCTGTGTGTCATTAAAGGTGGCGGTTCTGCTAACAAAACGGCGCTTTTCCAGGAAACTAAAGCCCTGCTGACGCCGGAGAAATTAGAAAAATACCTGATTGAAAAAATGAAGAGCCTGGGTACTGCGGCTTGCCCTCCTTATCACGTGGTGTTTGTTATCGGTGGCACATCTGCTGAAACTAACCTGAAGGTCGTTAAGCTGGCTTCGGCTAAGTATTACGATTCGCTACCGACTAAGGGTAATGAAGGTGGTCAGGCATTCCGCGATCTGGATATGGAAGCTAAGCTATTAAAAGCGGCTCATAATCTGGGCATTGGTGCTCAGTTCGGCGGTAAATATTTTGCGCATGACATTCGCGTTATCCGTCTGCCGCGCCACGGAGCTTCTTGCCCGGTAGGTATGGGAGTATCTTGCTCTGCTGACCGTAATATTAAAGCGAAGATTAATAAAGAAGGTATCTGGATCGAGAAGCTGGAAGATAATCCGGGTAAATATATTCCGGAAGAGTACCGCAACGTTGGTGAAGGCGATGCGGTGCATATTAACCTGAATCGTCCGATGCCTGAGATTCTGGCAGACCTGTCGAAGTATCCGGTTTCTACCCGCGTTCTGTTAACCGGTACTATCATTGTGGGTCGTGATATCGCTCATGCCCGGTTACAGGCGATGCTAGATAAAGGTGAAGACCTGCCGCAGTACATTAAAGATCACCCAATCTATTATGCCGGACCGGCCAAGAAGCCTGAAGGTTATGCATCCGGTTCATTGGGCCCGACAACGGCGGGTCGTATGGATTCTTACGTTGATGCTTTCCAATCACACGGTGGGAGCTTAATCATGCTGTCTAAAGGTAATCGTAGCCAGCAGGTTACGGATGCTTGTAAGAAGCACGGTGGTTTCTATTTAGGCAGTATCGGTGGCCCGGCTGCGATTTTGGCACAGAACAGCATCAAGAAGTTGGAATGTATTGCGTATCCTGAACTGGATATGGAAGCCATCTGGAAAATTGAAGTTGAAGACTTCCCGGCCTTTATTCTGGTTGATGATAAAGGCAATGACTTCTTCCAGAAATTTAAGTAACAGATTGATGTTATAGCTAAAAGTTATTTTGGCCTAAGCCCTGAAGGATTACACCTTCAGGGCTTTTTTGTTATGGAATTCAAAGCATACAATGGCTATGCCGACGGTAACTTCTCGGGCACTAGTTTTTTATGCTGATAACCGTTCTCGACGAGTGAAACTTCAGGATAAACTATTGTTGCGTAGTTTTTGACCTATCTTAGTGTGATCGGTCTGACAAAAGTTATCGGTAAATTTCATCTAACCCATTTTGATTATTTGCTTTAGCTCGCCTGTTTATCTTTATATTGGCGTTATCAAAGGTTATTTAATGTCCGGCTGGTAGATAGTGAAAATAATAAATTCTTTATAATTCAAGTTGATGTCGATATCGGCCTTCTTTTAACATCTTCATTACCTCTTCATCTGCCAATTCATGGAAAATATTTCTGACATATTGCTCTGATTGGAGAAATATATTCTCCTTATGTTTAGCATGGTTATTAATTAGGGAAGAAATTTCTATCAGCAGGCGAGTAACATTTATTAGGTAGTAAGACACAGAACTAAATTTATTATCTCCCCTATGACTGCTTTAATTAACACTAATTTATTGATAATAAGCAGAAAGAGTTATCAAAACTAAGAAGAAGCTATCTTAATAACACCAATAATAAGAGAGTGTGAAATGGAAACGGTAACAAATCAAAATGATGCTCTTGTCGGCGAGCCCTGTGCGGCAGCCCGTCGAGCAGGAATGAGTGAACAAGAGTGGCGTGAAGCCATTAAGTTTGACAGTACCGATGCCGGTTGGGTCATTATGAGTATCGGTATGGCTATCGGTGCCGGTATCGTCTTTTTACCGGTGCAGGTTGGTTTGATGGGGCTGTGGGTTTTCCTGCTTTCATCCGTTATTGGCTATCCTGCGATGTATTTATTCCAACGGTTATTTATCAATACGCTGGCGGAGTCACCGGAATGTAAAGATTACCCTAGCGTCATTACCGGATATCTAGGTAAGAACTGGGGAATTTTGCTCGGTGCACTTTATTTCATCATGTTAGTTATCTGGATGTTTGTTTATTCCACCGCAATTACCAACGACAGTGCTTCATATCTGCATACTTTCGGCGTTACTGATTCGCTGCTGTCTGAAAACCCATTCTATGGCTTAGTGCTGATCTGTATTCTGGTGGCGATTTCATCCCGGGGTGAAAAGCTGCTGTTTAAAGTCTCAAGCTTTATGGTGCTGACCAAGCTTTTTGTAGTGGCGGCATTGGGTGTATCAATGGTGGGAATGTGGCATTTATACAATGCCGGTGAGCTCCCGCCTATGGGCTTGCTGATTAAAAATGCCATTATTACACTGCCGTTTACCCTCACTTCAATCCTGTTTATTCAAACTCTTAGCCCGATGGTGATCTCCTATCGTGCCAGAGAGAAATCGGTAGAAGTTGCCCGCCATAAGGCACTGAGAGCGATGAATATCGCCTTCGGTATCTTGTTCTGTACCGTATTTTTCTATGCGGTTTCGTTCACCTTAGCTATGGGGCACGACGAGGCAGTAAAAGCTTATGAGCAAAATATTTCTGCGCTGGCCATTGCTGCCCAGTTCTTCCCCGGCGGGTGGGTTACGGTTGTTAGCGTAGTACTGAATATTTTCGCCGTAATGACCGCGTTCTTTGGTGTCTATCTTGGTTTTCGCGAGGCCTGTCAGGGCATTGTGATGAACATTCTGCAGCGTATGATGCCGGTAGAGCGTATCAGTGAAAAATGGGTGCAGAACGGCATCATGATTTTCGCGGTATTGCTGGCCTGGAGCGCCATTGTCCTGAATGCTCCTGTTCTGAGCTTTACCTCAATCTGTAGCCCGATTTTCGGTATGGTCGGCTGTCTGATCCCTGCTTATCTGGTGTATCGGGTTCCGGCGTTGCATAAGTATAAGGGGCTGTCTTTGATGCTGATTATCATCACTGGCCTGCTGCTGTGCATCTCGCCATTCCTGGCCTTTACCTAGAAATAGTTTCTGGCTCCCTCTTGGTTCTGACAGTAAGAACTAAGAGGGGGAAGATGGCAGGAAACGAGTGTGTTTAACCACGATGTTTGATTTTGTAAAAGTAGTTTGTAGAAGGTAGAGATTATGAGCCAGCAACAAAGCCCCGCTCTGTGGGCCGAATTTATTAAGGCTGTTAAGCAGGAAGTTGTTCCGGCGATTGGTTGTACTGAACCGATATCACTGGCGCTGGCTTCTGCAATTGCTGCCTCTTATCTGGAACAAAAGCCTGAGCGCATTGAGGCCAAAGTCTCAATGAACTTAATGAAAAACGGTATGGGTGTTACCGTGCCGGGAACCGGAATGGTCGGGTTGCCAATCGCTGCCGCAGTGGGCGCAATCGGCGGTGACGCTAAGGCCGGTCTGGAAGTCCTTAAGCATCTTAGCCCTGACTCAGTCAGCCAAGGGAAAGTAATGTTGGCAGAAGGTCGGGTCTCGGTGTGTATTGCTGAGTGCTCACAAACGCTTTATTCCGAAGCAACCCTGTATGCCGGTAGTGATAAAGTTCGGGTGTGTATTGCTGATAGCCACACTCATGTCGTACGCATTGAGAAAAATGATCGGTTGCTGTTTGAAACCGATCGGACCGCTACCTCGCTGGATCAGCAGGGGTATTGTATGGAATCTGCCCGGGCAGATGATGTGTATCAATTTGCTATCAATGCTCCGTTTGAGGATCTGGAATTTATCCTGCAGGCTGCGACCTTAAACAGTGCTCTGTCGGTTGAAGGACTTAAGTCCAGCTATGGACTGCATATTGGAGCCACTCTGCAAAAGCAGATGTCGCTGGGGCTGCTTTCGCCCGATTTATTAACTCAGATAATGATCCGGACTACATCGGCTTCTGACGCCCGAATGGGGGGCGCACTGTTACCGGCCATGAGTAATTCCGGTTCCGGTAATCAGGGGATTGCGGCAACGATGCCGGTGGTGGTGGTGGCTGAATTTGTTGGCGCAGATAAAGAGAAGCTGGCTCGGGCGCTGATGCTGTCTCATCTGATGGCGATCTATATTCATACTAAGTTGCCTAAGCTGTCGGCCCTGTGTGCTGCAACCACGGCTTCGATGGGCGCTGCTGCCGGTATGGCATGGCTGCTAAGCGATCGTTTTGATACGGTAGGAATGGCGATTTCAAGCATGATTGGTGATGTCAGCGGCATGATCTGTGACGGCGCCTCTAACAGCTGTGCCATGAAAGTATCGACCAGTGCCTCTTCGGCCTATAAGGCCGTTTTAATGGCGCTGGACGGGTGCTGTGTCACCGGCAATGAAGGTATTGTTGAAAGCGACGTGGATAAGTCGATTGCTAATCTTGGCGCATTAGCCTGCGGAAGTATGTGTCAGACTGATACTCAGATTATTGAGATAATGACCCGCAAGGCTTCCTGATAGCGATTGCTAGCCAGATAGATTCAAATTTCTCAGCCATTTGGCTTTTAAACCCGATGGCTGAGGCGTTTTCTGGCCTACTGTTTTACTCTTATAAATCATTATTTTTATTTAACTTATTGTATTAAATATTATTTAATACTCACTCTTCCTCAATTCTATTTTTTATTCATCGTTTTCAATCCCATGCAATTAATCCGGTTATTTTGCTGAAATACGCACAATGTGTTCTTTTGGGTTGTAATGAAAACGTTATTATATTTGAGATTTCATGTTAATTATCATGATTGCAGCTCATAAAATAAGCTAATAAAAATTTATAATATTGAGGAAGCATATGTTTGGTAAAAAATACTCCAACTCAAGACGTGAATTTTTACGCAAGGGGTTGGGAGTTATACCTGTTGTTGCTATCGCCAGCGGTAGTTTAGTGACCCAGGTTGTACAGGCAGACTCTCAATCGACTTCATCCACTCACTACAATCCCACATTTTTTACCACTGAAGAATGGGCCTTTATTCAGTCAGCCTGTGATTTATTAATTCCTGAAGATGAATACGGCGCTGGCGCAATTAAGGCCTGCGTGCCTGAATTTATCGATCGTCAAATGGATACCCCTTATGGCCGGGGAGAATTGTGGTATATGCAGGGGCCTTTCCACCCGGAGTCCGCGCCTGAGTTTGGTTATCAGCTTAAGCTGGCGCCGAGGAGTTTATACCGCCTTGGTATCTCCGGATGTGACAAATGGTGTCAGCAACAATTTAAAAAAACCTTTGCCGAACTGGATAAAGCACAGCAGGTTTCAGTTCTTAAACAGCTGGAAGGCGGAAAAATCGAACTGGGCGAAGTGCCGTCTAAAACGTTCTTTTCCTATCTGTTAGCGAATACCAAAGAAGGCTTTTTTGCCGATCCGCAGTATGGCGGTAATCGTCATATGGTGGGGTGGAAGATGGTTGGATTCCCTGGCGCCCGGGCCGACTTTATGGATTGGGTAGACCATTCTGACCGGCCTTATCCGTTAGGCCCGGTATCTATCTCAGGGGAACGGGGATAATAAAAATGACAATAAAAAAAGAAGCTGTTGATGTCGTGCTGGTTGGTTTTGGCTGGACCGGTGCCATTATGGGGCAGGAACTGACCGAGGCCGGATTAAATGTATTAGCGCTGGAACGCGGTGAAATGCAGGATACCCCCACCGCCGGGAAATACCCTAACGTGGCGGATGAACTGAAGTTCTCAGTGCGCGGTAAGCTATTTCAGGATTTATCTAAAGAGACGGTGACTATCCGCCATACCATGAGCGAACAGGCCGTGCCTTATCGCCAGCACGGTTCCTTTTTGCTGGGAACGGGCGTTGGCGGCGCCGGCCTTCACTGGAATGGTCTCCACTGGCGGGCATTACCTGAAGAGCTAAAAATTCGTAGTCACTATGAAGAGCGTTACGGTAAAGACTTTATTCCTGACGGTATGACAATTCAGGATTTTGGTGTCAGTTATGAAGAGTTGGAGCCCTATTTTACCCAGTTCGAGTATGTCTGTGGTGTATCGGGGAAAGCCGGTAATGTTAACGGTGAGAAGCAAGAGGGCGGAAATCAGTTTGAAGCTTTCCGAAGTAAACCTTACCCCCTTCCACCATTAAAAGATGTTTATAGCGCCCAGATGTTTGCCAAAGCGGCTACGGAGTTAGGGTATAAGCCATTCCCTATCCCTGCATCGAATGCTTCAGAAGCTTATACTAACCCCTACGGCGTCAGACTCGGTCCGTGTAACTATTGCGGTTATTGTGAGCATTATGCCTGTTACCTGTATTCGAAAGCCTCTCCTCAAACCACGATCCTGCCGGTGTTATTAAGAAAACCTAACTTTGAGCTACGTACTCAGTCTCAGGTTATTCGGGTTAATTTAGATTCAACCGGCAAGCAAGCGACCGGAGTGACTTATATCGATGCTCAGGGACGTGAAGTTGAACAGCCGGCTAAAATCGTTATTTTGAGCGCTTTCCAGATGCATAACGTTCGCCTGTTGTTGCTATCGAAAATCGGTCAACCTTATAACCCGATTACTAATGAAGGCGTGGTAGGGAAAAACTATGCCTATCAGATGCTGACATCCGTCAGCGTTATGATGCCAAAGGGAACCACCCTTAATCCATTTATTGGTACCGGTGCCGGCGGTCAGGCTATTGATGAGTTTAACGGTGATAATTTTGACCATGGTCCATTAGGTTTTATCGGCGGTGCTAATATTAACCACCACCGTTCGGGAGGCCGACCAATTAAGCAGGCAACGGTGCCCGCCGGGACTCCTTCATGGGGAACTGAGTGGAAAGGGGCGGTTCAGGATAGCTACCAGCGAGCAATGAGCATCAGTTCATCCGGCTCAGTGATGGCCTACCGGGACAGTTTTCTCGATTTAGACCCTAACTATACCGACAGCAATGGCCAGCCATTGTTGAGGATGACCTTTAACTGGCACGATAATGAAATTAAAATGGCCCAGTACACAACCGGTAAAGCGGGAGAGATAGCCAAGGCAATGAATCCGGAGTCTTATAAGGTCAATGCTAAAAAGCCCGGCGCACTTTACGACACTCGCCCTTATCAAACCACCCATACTACCGGAGGGGCGATTATGGGGACAGATCCTAAAAACAGCGTAGTTAATCGGTATTTACAGAGCTGGGATGTACCTAACCTATTTGTTATGGGGGCCTGTGTTTTTCCTCAGAACTTTGGGTATAACCCGACCGGTCTTATCGGAGCATTGACCTACTGGTCAGCTAAAGCAATCCGTGAGCAATACCTTCCAAATCCGGGCCCAATGGTGCAGGCATAACAGGAGACAGATAAATGAAAAAATTTCTTCTTGCTGCCGGCCTGTCGATGAGTCTCGCAGCTCCGGCATTTGCCGCAGAAACAGTAAACTATCAGGATGAAAATCTTATCAAGCAGGGAGAGTATCTTGCGCGTGCGGGGGATTGTGTGGCTTGCCATACCGCTTCCGGCGGTCAGCCGTTTGCCGGTGGATTACCGATTGAATCACCGATAGGAACCATTTTTTCTACTAACATTACGCCGGATAAGTCGACCGGTATCGGAGATTATAGCTTTACTGACTTTGATAATGCCGTTCGTCACGGTATCGGCAAAGATTCTACGCTGTATCCGGCGATGCCTTATCCGTCTTATGCCCGAGTGACCGATGCGGATATGCAGGCTCTTTATGCTTACTTTATGCATGGTGTAAAACCGGTTAATCAGGCCAATAAACCGACCGATATTGTCTGGCCGCTTTCAATGCGCTGGCCTCTTTCTTTCTGGCGTTGGACTTTTGCACCTGAAGTGAAAGAGTTTAAGGCTCCGGTTGATCAAGATCCTGTTGTTGCACGCGGTGCCTATCTGGTTGAAGGGCTTGGTCACTGTGGTGCCTGCCATAGCCCGCGCGGTATCGGAATGCAGGAAAAAGCGTTAACGGCTGAAGACGGGGAACTGTATTTATCCGGCGGTGAGCCAATGGACGGTTGGGTGCCTAAAAACTTACGCGGAGACCTGAAGGATGGGCTGGGAAGCTGGACTGAAGCTCAATTGGTGCAGTTTTTAACAACCGGCCGGACTGAGCACACTGCGGTGTTTGGCGGAATGAGTGATGTTATCGTCCAGAGCATGCAATATATGACTGATGATGACTTAACGGCTATTGCCCGTTATCTCAAAACGTTGCCGGGAACAACATATAACGAGACTCCGTTTAAATACGACGATGCGGCTTACAACGCATTGTATAACGGTGATGATAGTGCCGTTGGTGCCAGTGTCTATGTTGATAACTGTGCTGCCTGCCACCGGACTGACGGTAAAGGTTATGCTGAGGTTTTTCCTGCTTTTACCGGTAATCCGGTCTTGCTTGGTAATGATGCCACTTCGCTGATCCACATTGTGCTGAAAGGGGATACGTT
>POVV01000362.1_pt1 | contig 31334 bp, 31 predicted proteins | sample 1560271 | NCBI WGS metagenome assembly POVV01 (sample SAMN08337232, study PRJNA429181) | Bioreactor metagenome, whole genome shotgun sequencing project. | biome: cows' rumen and soil; feature: anaerobic; isolation source: anaerobic chemostat enrichment culture, galacturonate as sole carbon... | reverse complement strand
AGACTGGTCCAGCGGTCGTTCCTATATTAACTCTAAAATCATCATTGCGATTCAGCAAAGACTTGCAGAGGCAGCATAATCTTTTTTGGAGTTACGATGGTTTTTGCGAACATTTATTGACACTATCCAGAGAAAACTGTGGATAGCGTTTTTCTTATGCCTGTGTTGTGTTATAATAAACAAGTCAACATGCCAGTCGATGGAAATTCAGGCAAGTTATTTAGCCAAATGTCTGTGTGCCACTACACTAGAGGGAGAGAATCTTTTGAAGATATTTATGGCCGAGCAGATGGGGTTCTGTTATGGTGTGAAACGGGCTGTCGCATTATCTGTCAACAGTGGCGGTGGCAATACCTTGGGACCGCTGATCCATAACCCGCAGATGGTAGAGCATTTGAAGGCGCAAGGGGTCGGCGTGATCGATCATCTCGATGAACACCGGCAAGGTGCGGTGATCTTCCGCTCTCACGGCGAAGGCCCCGCTGTATATCAGGAAGCGGCAAAAAGAGCGCTGCCCGTCATTGATGCGACCTGTCCTCATGTGAAGAAGGCGCAGCAGGCGGCTAAAGCGTTATCTGAAAGCGGCAGGCAGGTAATCATTTTAGGAGAAAAGACACATCCTGAAGTCAAAAGCATCCTGGCATGGGCCGGCGACTCCGCTCGTGTTGTTGAAACCGCTGCGGAAATTCTCGCCCTGCCTCACATACCCCGTTTAGGTGTTGTCGTTCAAACGACATTCTCACGTCAATTATTTGACGAGCTGATTGTTCTGCTGCAATCGAAAACTGATGATATTCAGGTGGAACGGACGATTTGCACCGCTACCGATCAACGCCAGCAGGCAGCGATTGACCTGGCAAAACGTTGTAACGTCATAGTCGTCGTCGGCGGCAAAAACAGCAGCAATACCACCCGGCTGGCTTTAGTCTGTGAACAAGCCGGCGCGCGCGTCTATCATATCGAAACCGCTGCCGAACTGCGTCCCGAATGGTTTCAGGGCGCCGAATCGGCTGGCATAACAGCCGGCGCATCCACGCCGGACTGGATTATAGAGGAGGTTTATCACACAATGGAAGAAATGAATATGGAGAATCAGGAAACAGTAAAACTGGAACCGGGCATGCTGGTTAGAGGCAAGATTGCAGCCGTCCACAAGGATGCGGCATTTGTCGATATCGGCTACAAATCGGAAGGAGTCATCACGTTGAGTGAGCTGGCCTATCCCGCTCCCGAGCAGGCATCTGACGCAGTGGCTGTCGGCGACGAGGTTGACGTGCTTGTGCTTGACGCCGATAATGCCGAAGGCAGTGTGATCCTGTCCAAGGTTAAAGCAGATAAAGTCGTTGCCTGGGATAAATTACAGGCAGCTTTAGACAATAAACAAGCGGTGGAAGCGAAAGTGACGGCTGTGGTTAAAGGCGGCTTGTCGGTTGCCGTATTCGGTGTGCGTGGCTTCGTGCCCGCATCCCAGGTTGATCTGTACCGGGTAGAGGATTTGGCAGGCTTTATCGGGCAAGCCCTGCAACTGCTTCCGATCGAAGTTGAAGCCGAAAAACAGCGCGTAGTGCTGTCCCGCCGGCAATTGCTCGCCGCAGAGCAGGCCAAACAGGAAGAGCAGCTCTATGCAAAGCTGGCCGAAGGCCAGATCGTTCGCGGCATTGTTCGCCGTTTGGTTGACTTTGGCGCATTTGTTGATATCGGTGGAATTGACGCATTGGTTCATGTTTCCGATATGGCATGGCAGAGGGTCAGTTCGCCGTCGGAAGTCCTCAAGGTTGGCGACGAAATTGAAGCAATGATTGTGAAGCTTGATCCGGCAAAACGCAAGATCGGACTCAGCCTTAAGCAAGTGCAGCCTGATCCCTGGGTAGCCGCGGCCGCCAACATGAAAGTCGGCTCTGTTCTCAAAGGCCGTGTCTCGAAAATTGCTAAGTTTGGTGCGTTTATTCAACTGCAGCAAGGGATTGAAGGTCTCGTACACTTGTCCGAGCTGGCCGATCACCGTATCGGTACTGCTGATGAAGTCGTTCAACCCGGTCAGGACGTCATGGTCAAAGTACTGGGAGTCGATACTAAACAAAAACGTATCTCGCTCAGCATCGCACAGGCGCAGCAGGATGCAGAAAGAGCGGAATATAAAGGCTATCTCAACCAGCAAAGCGGTTTGGGCGTAACCCTGGGCGATAAGCTCGGTGATAAGCTCAGTCAATTATTTAAAAAATAATGACAGAGGCAAATACACTCCGCCGCTCCAGGAAGCGGGATCATATCGAGTATGCTTTGGCTTTAACGGACGGACCGGCGGATAGCCGGTTCACCGATTTTCATCTGCTGCACAATTGCCTGCCTGAGCTGTCTCTTGACAAGATCCGGCTGGATACGGTGGTTGCGGGTATAGGGCTGCCGCATCCGTTGATCATCAACGCCATTACCGGCGGTACGGATGATGTAGCGGCGGTTAACGCGCAATTGGCAGAAGTCGCCCGCCAGACCGGGGCCGCCATGGCGTTAGGCTCTCAGTTTGCCGCCTTGCGTGATCCGGCCGTTATTGCCTCTTACCAAGTAGTGCGGAAAGTTAATCCTGATGGCATCGTATTTGCCAATCTGGGGGCGCACGTTTCCGTACAACAGGCGTACGCGGCGGTTGAGATGATTGACGCTGATGCGCTGCAAATTCATCTTAATCCGGCTCAGGAACTAATGATGCCGGAAGGTGACCGTTCTTTTGCCGGTTATCTTGCTCATATCGAAGCGATTGCCCGCGATTTGCCAATACCGGTGATTGCCAAGGAAACCGGTTGTGGCATAGCGGCAGAACAGGCAGCCTGTCTCGTACAGGCTGGTGTTCGTGCGATCGATATCAGTGGCGCGGGCGGGACGAATTTTCCCGCGATCGAAGCCGCCCGCGGAGGGCGCGAACTACACCCGGACATGCTGGCATGGGGAATTCCCGCTGCGCTCAGCGCAGCAGAAGTCAATGCGGTTTTGCCTGCCGGAGTTGATCTGATCGTATCGGGCGGTGTACGAACACCGCTTGATGCGCTGAAAGCCTGTGCGCTGGGAGGACAGGCGGTAGGTATAGCCGCTCCTATCCTTAGACTGATAATACAAGAAGGTGTCGGGGCTGCTGTGCAATGGGTGGAGGATTTTCTGGCAGTCATGCGTCAGTACCTGTTGCTATGCGGTTGTTCCACTCCTGCCGGGCTGCTGTCTGTGCCGCTCGTGATCACCGGTTTTAGTCGCGATTGGTTGAATGCCCGCGGAATTGATACAGGCGTCTTTGCGATCAGAGGCAGAAACTATCTATAACGAGAGTTGTTAACCCGCTTTTCAGCTTAGGCTGGGAAGCGGGTTTGCTGCGTCAGATACCCTTATGCAGTTGGTCTGACATGGAGAAAAACAGCATAAAACAGTATAAAGTAGACTTAATCACTCCTGGAGAGGATTTTGAAAAGCCGGGCGCCTGTGCCTTTTTGAGTATAAAGCGATTAGCCGTCAGTTAAAAAGGTAGAAAAATGATGAAATAAAATATTCCGGCAAGTTTTTTGCTAAGTAATCAGAATTAACTGGAAATTATACCCAGGAAGATATATATTGTTATTAGAGAGAGTAAGATGACAAATTCCTGGACTGATGAGTGAAGGAGGGGTGCTTTGCTACATTATCCTATCCATATCAAATTGCGCAATTTAGCACGAGGAGGGTAATTAATGAATATTCTCGTAGTTGTTGGCGCAGGAACGCTAATCCTGTTATTAGCATATTTCAGCTATGGACAGTTTGTCAGTAAAAAAGTGTTTGAACTGGATGATTCGCGGATGGTTCCGGCTGTTCAGATGAATGATGATGTGGACTATGTTCCGACCGATGCAAAGTATTTGGCCGGTCAGCACTTTTCCGCCATTGCCGCTGCGGGTCCGGTCACCGGCCCGGTTATCGCGGGTATGGTTTTTGGTTGGGTGCCGACATTCCTCTGGATTGTTTTGGGGACTATTTTCATTGGCGGTATCCATGATATGGGCGCGCTGGTTGCTTCACTTCGCCACAAGGCAGCCGGTATTGCCGACACAATGAAAAACTATGTTTCCAATCGTGTGTGGATTCTCTTCAATATATTTATTTTCTTTACCCTCATTATGATCATTGTTGCATTTACCGACATCACGACTTCGTCCTTTGTTAATACGGTTAAGCTGGCTGACGGTGTGGTCGTCGGCGGCGGCGCAACAGCAACTTCTTCTATTCTTTATCTGATCTTGCCGATCATTATGGGCTTTTTACTTAAATATACGAAGATGAAGCTGGGCGTGGCAACCGCCATTTTCCTGCCGTTAGTCGCTATCTCCATTTGGATTGGCCAGTATATTCCCTTCAATCTGCAGACCATTCTTGGTCTGGATTCGCCTCAGGCGGCGCAAAAGATCTGGAACTTCATCATTATTCTATACTGTTTTATCGCCGGTATTGTCCCTGTCTGGGCATTGCTGCAGCCGCGTGGGCATTTGGGTGGTTATTTCTTGTATGCGACGCTGGTCGTCGCCTTTATCGGTGTTCTTTTCGGCGGCTTTGCCACACAATATCCGGCTTGGACAAATGCTTTTGGTTCAGATGATTTCTGGACACCGATGTTTCCCATGCTGTTTATTACGGTGGCATGCGGTGCTTGCTCCGGATTCCACAGCTTGGTCAGTTCTGGTACCACCTCCAAACAGCTGGCGCGGGAATCTGACGCGAAACCGATCGGTTATGGTATGATGCTGGCCGAATCGGTCGTCGCTCTCATTGCGTTGTCAACAGTAATGATTCTGCCGAAAGGCGATGCGCTGCTTTCTAAATCACCAAACTTTATTTATGCCAATGGCTTAGGCTCATTTATGGAGTTAGTCGGCATCAGCAAAGCGTTTGGGATTTCCTTTGGATTGATGGCATTTACCACGTTCGTATATGATACGCTTGATATCTGTACCCGTCTTGGCCGCTATATCGTTCAGGAACTCACCGGCTGGAAAGGTTGGTCCGGCAGGATTATTTCGACCTTGTTGATCGGCGGCATTCCGCTGATACTCATGTCAATTAACCTGACCGACCCAAGCGGTAAGCCGATTGCAATCTGGAGCTTATTCTGGAAAACATTTGGTTCTTCCAACCAGTTACTGGCCGCCTTAGCCCTGGTAGGGATCACTGTCTGGCTGCAGCGAACCGCTAAAAATAAAAAAGCCTGGCTGTTTACACTGCTGCCAGCCATCTTCATGTTCATCATGAGTACCTGGGCCTTAATCAGCACCTTTACCTCCTACACTTTCAAAAATGGTGTCTTTACAATGCCGGTCGGAACCAATATCGTTGTTCCTGGGATGTGCCTGATTTATATCGTGCTTGCCATCTGGGTTGTTTTCGAGTGTGCGCCTGCCATTATGCGCAACATGAATCCTCCGACCCCACCGAATGTAAATCTGAAACACTAATGCCATTACGTCCAGGCGGCGGTTTAGCAAGTTTGCTAGCCGCCGCCTTTTAGGTTTAACTGGCTTTTTATATTGAAGTCGTATGAATCATTTTCTTATCGGGCAATCTAAGGTTGAACGCAAAAAGACGGTAAGAGGTGATTGCATTTGAATATGCCGATAGGAATGATTCTGCTGCTAATCGTTGGTATGCTGGTATATTTCGGGTTAGCACAACGAATACTTGACAGAATGCGGCTTACGGACAAACAGGCGTTGTTATTTATCGGCGGCATTATCCTGGGCAGTTTTGTTGATATTCCGATCATGCGTTCACCGGTTGAGGTGAATATCAACGTAGGTGGCGCATTGTTGCCGGCGCTTTTGTCATTGTGGCTGATTCTGAAAGCAGATGAACCCAGAGAAAAAATCCGGGCGGTAGTGGCTGCCATTTTAGTGGCGGTTGCCGTCTGGCTGGGCTCCCGCTATTTGCCATATGAGCCGGAGAATATGTTTATCGATCCGAAGCTGCTGTATGGGTTGTCAGCCGGTTTAATCGCGTACGTGGCAGGCAGATCGCGCCGCAGTGCGTTCATCGGCGGCGTATTGGGCATTATCCTCAGTGACATCGTACACATGGTTACCATCCTGCGGATGGGAATTCCCGGCACGACTAATTTGGGCGGAGCGGGAGCCTTTGATGTGACCATTATTGCCGGTCTGGTTGGTGTTATGATCGCCGAATTGGTAGGCGAAACCCGGGAAAAGCTGCAAGGCGGCCCGGTGCGCGGCAATAACCGGCCGGAAGGATTGTATGAGTTCAGCCGGGAACTGTATCCTGAATCTACGAAAGGTAAATCGACGATAGAAGAAACCGCGCTGGCAGAAACAACGACAGCAGAAAATGGGGAAGGGAAGGAGGCTGCAGAGAATGAAAACCTGGAAGAAAACCGTTCTTAGCCTTGGCCTTTCCCTGGTACTGGTTTTTGCCATCATGACGGCAGCCATGGCGCATGAGCGCACAGACGGCGGTTATTTTACGATTATTGACGAAACGGGAAACGTGGTCTATGAAACCGGGCGCAATGTCCAAATCGGCGACCAGTTTCTCACTGAACAGAATCAGCGTTATGAAGTAATCAGTATTGATGGCGATACCGCCCGTGCCAAAAATATCGGCAGTGTCGATCTATCGAGCTATCTGCCGCCGCAAGACAGCTTTTGGACTGAAATCCTGCGGCCCCGAATCGCAATGGCGGCTGAACAAGGCAATGGCAAGGTTGCCATCTATCATACCCACTCTGATGAATCCTATGTGCCAAGTGATGGTGTTGAATCCAAACTGGGAGCAGGCGGTATCTATCGCGTTGGCGCCGCGTTTGCGGAAGCGCTTAAGCAAAATGGCCTGACACCGATTTTTTCTCAAGCCAAACACGACCCGCATGATGATATGGCTTATGAACGGTCCCGCCGGACTGCCATGCAGTTGATTAAAAATGAACGACCGGCAGCGATCTTTGATGTTCACCGTGATGCGGTTCCGCCAAAAGTTTACGCCGGAACAGTAGACGGGGAAAAAGTCAGCAAAATCCAACTGGTTGTCGGTAAATATGGACCCACTGGCAAGCAAATCGAAGACTATGCCATGAAGATTAAAGCGGCTTCCGATAAAAAACATCCTGGTTTGGTCAAAGGAATTTTCTTTGCCAAAGGCGGCGACTACAACCAGGATTTGCATCCGCGCTCGATGTTGATCGAAGCGGGGGCTCATACCAATGATCGGGAGTCTGCCGAACGCGGTGTCACAAAGTTTGCCAGCGTGATGCCTGCCGTTCTGGGCACGACTGCAAACACTCCCGCCAATCCGGGCGGTCCTACCGGTCTGGGCACACAGGCTTCCGGCGCTTCCGGCGCGACTAGATCAATCGGCTGGATTCTGGGATTGCTGGTCGGCGGTACAGCCTTATTCTTAGTTCTCAGCACCGGCAGTCTGAAAGAAGCCGGATCAAAAGCAAAGCAGTTTTTTACAACCGAGTTCGCCAATTTTCTTGGACCGCTGCGGAAAAAGCGGCGGAAACCGGATGACGATGCCAATAAAAAATAGCACAAACAGCGAATTGAGGTGCAATCGGGATGGTTTTTTTGCCATCCTGGTTTTTTTTGCAGGAAAAAACCAGACAGAAGGGGTATATTACACTGTTAAGAGGTGAACTATTTGCTAAAACAAGGAATCATCGCCACGGTTCGTCCGGATAGCATTGCTGATCGTCTGGGGTTAGTCGCCGGTGATCGTTTACTCAGTGTGGACGGCCGGTCACCTGAAGACTTGATTGATCTAAGCTTTGCCGTGTCCGACAGTCGGTTTACCCTTATTATTGAAAAAGCTGCCGGCGGCAGGGAGACGTATCATGTTAAAAAACGCCGTCATGACGATCTGGGCATCGAATTTGAAAGTGCGGTATTTGATCAGGTTCGCTGTTGCGCCAACCGCTGCATTTTTTGTTTTGTTGACCAGATGCCGGCTGGCATGCGGCAAAGTCTGTATGTCAAAGATGACGACTATCGTCTTTCTTTTCTATACGGCAATTTTGTTACCCTGACCAATATTGTCCCGCGTGATCTGGAACGGATCAAGCGGCTGCATTTATCGCCGCTTTATGTGTCGGTACATGCTACAGACGGTGAAGTCCGCGCCCGCATGCTCAATAATCCGCGTGCCGGGCAGATCATGGAGCAACTTCGGGAACTGATCGGTTGTGGGGTTGAACTGCATGCCCAGATTGTATTATGCCCCGAGATTAACGATGGAGCGGTGTTGGAGAAAAGCTTTCGCGAGCTCTATTCTCTCGCTCCCAGTATCTTGTCAATGGCGATTGTGCCGGTTGGTCTCACCCGTCACCGTCAGGAATGCCATCCGCTGGCCGGATTTACCGCTGACGGCGCTGCCGCGGTCATTGCGCAGGTCGGGCAGTGGCAGGAGGTTTGCCGTCAGGAAACGGGCGAAAGCTTTGTCTATCTTGCCGATGAATTTTATCTGGCCGCCGGACGCAGCATACCTGCTTATGAGCTCTATGACGATTTCCCTCAGCTTGAAAACGGGGTCGGTTTAGTTCGCAGTTTCTTATCAGAATGGGAAAATACGCAGCTTACTGTCAGTTATGAACAACCGCAGACCATCAAGGTTGTTTGCGGCGTCTCGGCTGCCAAAATTCTTGGTCCGCTGCTGGCGGCGTGGCAGCAGCCTAATCTGACTGTCAGACTGCTGCCGGTGGAAAACCGCTTCTTTGGTCCGCAAATCACCGTGACCGGCCTTCTGACCGGTCAGGATATCCTGGCTGCGCTGCAGGCTGATGCCGAACCGGGTGATGGTGTAATTATTCCCGGCATTGCCTTGCGAAAAGGCGAAAATATCTTTCTTGACAATATGACACTTGAGGAACTGGAGAAGCAACTGGATAAACCGGTGCGGGCGGCCTATTTTGCCGCCGATTTAAAGCAATGTTTAACAGACTGGCGCTAATGCCACAATAGTATATACAGGGAATCGAAGAAACAGGTGGTGCAATGATGAAGCCAATCGTAGCCATTGTTGGACGCCCTAATGTGGGCAAGTCAACATTATTTAACCGGATTGCCAAAAAACGAGTGTCAATTGTTGACGATATGCCGGGGGTTACCCGTGACCGGCTTTATTGGGATGCTGAGTGGCTCAATCATGAATTTACCATGATTGATACCGGCGGTATTGAAATTGACAACAGTGATCAAATTCTGACTCAAATGCGTTATCAGGCCAATCTGGCGATTGAGGAAGCGGATGTTATCCTCTTTGTTACCGATGGCAAAGCAGGCGTTACGTTAGCAGACGAAGAAATCGCCGCCATTTTGCGTCATACGAAAAAACCGGTCATTCTCGCTGTCAATAAAATGGACAGCATCAAAGATGCGCATGAGGTGTATGAATTTTATAATCTCGGCCTGGGTGATCCCACACCGATTTCTGCCGCAAACCTCTTGAATCTTGGCGATTTGTTAGATCTGATTGTGTCCGTTTTTCCGGACAAAAGCGGGGAAATGGAAGAGGATGATCTCATTAAGGTCGCTTTTATCGGCCGTCCTAATGTCGGTAAATCTTCATTAGTTAATGCCATGTTAGGGGAAGAGCGGGTTATTGTCAGTAATGTGCCGGGAACGACCCGGGATGCCATTGACACGTATTTTACGAAAGATGATGTTTCCTATGTATTAATTGATACCGCCGGGATGCGCCGCAAAGCCCGGATCGAGTATGAATCCATCGAACGCTACAGTGTCATGCGTTCACTGCGGGCGATTGACCGGGCTGATGTCGTGCTGGTGGTGATCGATGCGGTTGACGGCGTCACTGAACAGGATAAGAAAATTGCCGGCTATGCCCATGAAGCAGGCAAGGCGGCAGTGATTGTAGTCAATAAATGGGATCTTGTGGAGAAGGATTCGAAAACATCGCTGCGGTTTACGGAAACCATCCGCAGTGAACTCGGATTTTTACAATACGCGCCGATTGCCTTCGTGTCGGCATTGACCAAACAGCGGCTAAACCGCCTGACAGAGCTGGCTAAATTCGCCGCCGATCAGCATGCGATGCGTGTGGCTACCAGTGTTTTAAATCAGGTAGTGGAAGATGCGGTTGCGATCAATCCGCCACCCTCTGTCAACGGCAAGCGTTTGAAGATCATGTATGTTACTCAGGCAGGCGTCAAGCCGCCTACGTTTATTTTCTTTGTTAATGAGCCGGAAGCCATGCACTTTTCTTATCTTCGCTTCCTGGAGAATCGCCTGCGCGAATCCTTTGGCTTTGAAGGCACGCCGATCAAGCTGGTGGTTCGCAGCAAAAAGAATGATGATGAATAAGCCGAACAGGCAATCGAAGGAGGTTTTAGGGTGTATTATGCCCTTGTGATCATTTCCGGTTACCTCATCGGCTCCATTCCGAACGGACTCTTGATTGGCAAGTGGTTTTGCCATGTAGATATCCGTCAGTTTGGCAGCAAGAATATTGGCGCAACCAATGCGTTTCGTGTGCTGGGGCCATGGCCGGCTCTGGGCGTATTTGTGACAGATGCGTTTAAAGGCATTATTGGTGTAATGATCGGCCAGTATTTGATCGGTACGCCTGTAGGACAATTAGCCGGTGGAATTGCTGCGATGGCCGGTCATAACTGGTCATTGTTCCTGGGCTTCAAAGGCGGCCGGGGTGTGGCCACCGGCTTGGGTATCATTGTTGTGCTTATGCCGGATATTACCTTGATCGTGTTTTTGGTATGGGTCGCTATTGTCTATTTTACCCGCTATGTTTCCTTAGGATCGATCACTGGCGCTGCGCTGCTGCCCTTGCTGGTCTGGATACGGGGGGAACAGGCAGAATTCTTGTATTTCTCGATTATCGCCGCCTTGTTTGTGATTATCCGGCATAGGCCGAATATCGAACGCTTGCTGCGTGGTCAGGAATTGAAAATCAAGCCAGGTAAAGTGCAACCACCACAGGCCAACCCGCCGGATAAGGAGAAGTGAAGCCATGAAAGCCGTTGTCATCGGTGCAGGCAGTTGGGGAACCGCATTGGCTCGTGTGCTGGCGCAAAAGTATCCGCAAGAGTCCATCCTGCTGTGGGCTCGCCGACAGGATATCGTTGAGGACATGACAGCAAAGCACGAAAATGCCGCCTACCTGCCGGGTGTTATCCTGCCTAAGTCGCTGCAATTTACCAGTGACTTAGCCGTTGCCAGTCAGGCGGACGTCATTGTGCTTGCTGTACCTTCGCATGCCATGCGTCAAACCGCTGCTGCGCTTGCTCCTTATGTATCTGATCGCGCTGTCGTTGTCAGTGCGACTAAAGGGCTGGAGCAGGGCAGTTTAAAGCGGATGTCGGAAGTTATTGCGGAAGTGCTGCCGCAGGTTCGGCAGCGGATCGCTGTTCTGACTGGTCCTAATCATGCCGAAGAAGTGGGACGCGAGCATCCTTCCGCAACTGTTGTCGCTGCTCCAAGCCAAGCGATTGCTGAATTTGTCCAGGATTTATTCATCCAGACCTATTTACGGGTATATACCAGTCCTGATGTAATCGGTGCTGAACTGGGTGGGGCACTAAAAAATATTATTGCTCTGAGTTCCGGTATTGCTACCGGTCTCGGTTTTGGCGATAATACAAAAGCGGCGCTGCTAACCCGGGGCTTGGCGGAAATCGCCCGGCTTGGCGTGGCGATGAACGCTAATGTTCTGACGTTTTCCGGCTTGGCCGGCATTGGTGACTTAGTCGTTACCTGTATGAGCGTTCATAGCCGCAACTATCGCGCCGGTGTTCAAATCGGTCAAGGTAAAACCCCGCAGGAAGTTCAGGCCGGTACGCAGATGATCATCGAAGGCATCCGCACTGCCCAGGCGGCCTACCAGTTGGCGCTGCGCCATGAGGTTTGTATGCCGATCACTGCCGCTACCTATCAGGTATTATATGAACAAAAACCGCCGAAGGAAGCAGTCCTGGAATTGATGACCCGCAGCCGGGCGCATGAGGTGGAAGAGCCGGCTTTTGGCCAGACCGGCTGGTAAAGCAGACTGTCGATAAAGGACTGGAATAAGGTCTATAAACAAGCTGTGCCTGTACACATAAAAGTGATACGGGCTGTTCTTTATTCGATAAACTGTTAACTCTGCCAGATCAGACTCACTATTAAGGTCTGATCTTTTTTTGTGTTGTCCCGCATATATTCTAATGCGCTTTACAAACAATCGGTGATGCTCTGAAGCACTCGTCTTTTTTTTGTCATATTCAAATCGGCATGTCATATATTTATACTGATTAATTTGGGTATTCTTGGAGAATTTGCATACACCCGGAATGCTCACAGGGAGGAGCTGGTAAATCGAGCCCGTGGGAATCAATATGAGAACAGACGATAAGGTAGTGTGGGGGGGATATAATGGAAAAATTTGACTTGTTTCGTGACATAGCAGAACGGACTGGCGGCGACATTTATATCGGCGTTGTAGGTCCCGTACGTACCGGAAAATCGACTTTTATCAAACGTTTTATGGAAATGATGGTTCTGCCTAACATCTCCGACCCGTACGAAAAAGAACGGGCAACAGATGAATTGCCGCAAAGCGCAGCCGGCAAGACCATTATGACGACTGAGCCGAAATTTATCCCAAATGAAGCGGTTGAAATCAATGTTAAGGACAACATCAGTGTTCGGGTGAGAGTTGTCGACTGTGTAGGGTACTCTGTGGAAGGCGCTCTGGGTTATGAAGAAGATGATGGGCCGCGGATGGTATTGACTCCCTGGTTTGATTATGAGATTCCTTTCCAGGAAGCAGCGGAGATCGGTACGCGTAAAGTCATCACCGAACACTCCACCATTGGTTTAGTAGTGACTACTGACGGCTCGGTGACTGATCTTGATCGTGAACAGTACATACCTGCAGAAGAACGCGTTATCGATGAACTTAAAGCATTACGTAAACCGTTCTTAATCCTGCTGAACACCAAGACGGCGTTTGCAAAAGAAACCCGTGAATTGGTCGCTCAGCTGGAAGATAAGTATGATGTGCCGGTCATTCCGACCAATTGCGCACAGCTCAGCCAGGATGACATCTTTGGCATTCTGCAGGAAGTCCTCTATGAATTCCCGGTTAAAGAAGTCAAGATCAGCCTGCCGCAGTGGGTTGATGAGCTGGAATCAGAGCACTGGCTGCATGGAAAATTCACTACTTTGGTTGAAAATGTGGTACAAAACATTCACCGCTTGCGTGATATTGACAGTGCAATTGATGAACTATCCGGGTCTGACATTGTTGAAGATGTTATTTTGCATGATATGGATTTAGGCAGCGGCATTGCCGTCATTGAGCTGACAACACAAGCGTTGTTGTTCTATCAGGTGCTTGAAGAATTATCCGGTTTCTCGATTTCCGGAGAACATCAGTTGCTCAAATTGATGCAGGATCTGTCAGTTGCCAAGCGTGAGTATGACAAATTTGCCGGTGCGCTGGATGAAGTCCGTCAGAACGGCTATGGGATTGTACAGCCGCAGTTGGATGAAATGGTCCTCGAGGAACCGGAAATCATTCGTACCGGCAATCGCTTTGGTGTCAAACTAAAAGCATCTGCTCCGGCGATCCATCTGATTCGCACCGATGTACAGGCGGAAATTTCGCCAATCATCGGTACCGAGCGGCAAAGTGAAGAACTTATCCAATACCTGATGCGTGAATTTGAAGGTGAGCCGGAGAAAATCTGGCGGACAAATCTGTTCGGCAAATCGCTTAACTCACTTGTCCGGGAAGGGATCCAAAACAAAGTTACCAGCATGCCTGAAAACGCACAGCATAAAATGCAGGAAACGCTGCAAAAGATTGTCAACGAAGGCAGTGGCGGCCTAATTTGCATTATCTTCTAGGACATTACGGGCTCTGTAAAAATTGTCAGGCCGTCGAGAAAGGCCAAGCGACGCGCACGGATGCGCTAGTGCCGAACGCGCCAGGAACGGCATAGCGTTCGGCCGTTGCATCAGCCCTGCGGGAGCGCGCTTGCCGTACCCTGTAAACGTACTGTCTGCGCGCGCTTCCTCAGACCGCCAGTGTTTTGGCAAAGTTAGCTTTTGGGGTTAGGGCGAGACAAACCGGCAAAAGACAAGGAAGCGTTGACGACGCATACTGGAAGGAGTCTGCCAGGAAACGCTGACGTAGTATTTTACCGGTTTGGTCGTCAATAAACCAAAGAGAACACTTTGTCAAAACACTAGCATCTCGACCTTTCTCGGCGGCCTGAAAATAGGATGATCAATGGTCAGTCTGTAAAGACTGACTTGTTTTTTTAAGGCGTCTAATTAGTCATGCCGCACTGCTTTGGCTGTCGAATATGGTGAGCTCTTTGTGAAGATACCTGCTTTTAGATTATTTGTTCATAAATTAGCGTAATATTCCTTGTCTATTGTGATATTCTGGTGATATAATGTCTACTATATAGAGATATGTATCCATTCAGATATGACACAAGGGGGAAAAACATGACGGCGCAAAAGTCAGTATTTTACTTAGTCAGAGAAGAAATTTTACCGGAAGCAATCAAAAAGACAATTAAGGTGAAGGAATTACTCAAGAAAGGTGAGGTTCGTACGATTAACGAAGCGGTTGAGCGTATGGAATTAAGCCGCAGCGCGTATTACAAATATAAAGATTTTGTCTTTCCGTTTTATGAAGCCAGTAAGGAGAAAATTGTTACGCTGGCATTATTGCTGGAGCATAAACAGGGCGTATTATCCCGTGTGCTGAACACGATTGCCAATGATCGCGCCAGCGTGTTGACCATTAATCAGGGGATTCCGCTGCAAGGCGTAGCCAATGCGACAATCTCTTTGGAAACCGTCGATTTGGTCATCGATTTGGAAGCTTTGCTTGATAAACTGCGGATGATTGATGGTGTAAAACGGCTTGAAGTGTTAGGCCAGGCGTAGGAGGGTTCCATGCATAAAGTAATTCAGGTAGGCCTCCTGGGGCTGGGGACTGTCGGCACCGGGGTAATGAAGCTGTTACAGCAAAATTATGAACAAATTGAAAAGCGTGTGGGCAACCCGATTGTGATTAAAAAGGTTCTGGTCCGTGATCTGAAAAAAGCCAGGAAGCTGCCGGCTGATGCGATAATGACCACAAATGCGGACGACATTCTCGGCGATCCGGAGATCCAGATTGTAGTTGAGGTCATGGGGGGCGAACAACCTGCTCTCAGTTATATGCTCAAAGCGATGGAGAATGGCAAACATGTGGTGACTGCCAATAAAGATGTTGTTGCTAAATATGGCCATGAATTATTTGCTATGGCAGAACACCATCATGTTGATTTCCAGTTTGAAGGCAGCGTTGGCGGAGGCATACCGATTATTCGCCCGTTGAAGCAATGCTTGGCTGCAAACCGGATTCGGGAAGTGATGGGGATTGTCAATGGCACCACCAACTATATGCTGACCAAAATGACCCGCGAGAAAGCTGACATTGCCAGTGTGCTGGCTGAGGCCCAGGCTAATGGTTATGCTGAAGCTGATCCAACTGCCGATATCGGTGGCTGGGATGCCGCCCGGAAAATTGCCATTCTGGCATCCATCGCCTTCAATACACGAATTACGCTGGATGATGTCTATGTCGAGGGCATTACTGCCATCTCTCCGCAAGATATTGAATACGCAGGTGAACTGGGCTATTGTGTCAAACTGCTGGCCATTGCCAAAGAGACACAACGCGGTATTGAGGTTCGCGTCCATCCGGCGTTTCTGCCGTTAAATCATCCATTAGCCCCGGTGCAGGATGTGTTTAACGCCATCTTTGTCAGCGGTGACGCTGTTGGTGATACCATGTTCTATGGCCGCGGCGCCGGCGAAATGCCGACCGCCAGCGCGGTGACAGGAGATATTATTGATGTGGCCCGCGATATCTGCCACAACGTATCCAGCCGGATTCTCTGCACTTGTTTTGAAAATAAGCCTGTTTGTAACGTCTGTTATACCGAGTCGCCGTACTATGTCCGTTTATTGGTGGAAGACCGCCCTGGCGCTCTTGCCGCTATTGCCGGCGCATTCGGAGCACAGCAGGTGAGTCTGCACTTTGTTATTCAGAAACGCAAAGTGGGAGATTGCGCGGAATTGGTGCTGATCACCTCATGTGTTCCCGACTCGCATCTGCGGTTGGCAATCAGTACCTTGAAAGGCATGAGCGTAGTCCGCGAAGTGCGCAATGTGATTCGCGTCGAAGCCGCCATTGAATAGAGGAGCATGATGAAACGAACTGTTACCGTGCAGGTGCCTGCCACGACCGCGAATTGCGGACCTGGTTTTGACGCGGTCGGTATCGCCTGCACCCTTTACAACCAACTGCAATTGACCATTACAGATTCTGGCGGCGTTCAAATTGAGAACCGCGGAGAGGGCAGCGAGACCTTGCCAACTGATAAAACGAATATTGCCTATCAGGCGGTTCAGGCAGTATTTAATCAGGTCGGTTATGCCTGCCCGGGTCTGTCGCTGGTAATGACCAATAACATCCCGTTGGCGCGAGGTCTTGGTTCCAGTGCCGCCGCTATCGTTGCCGGCTTATTTACGGCAAACGAGATTCTTGATCTGCCGCTGGAGCGGGCTGAACTCCTGGAACTGGCAACAGCGATGGAAGGCCATCCGGACAATGTGGCGCCTGCTCTCTACGGCGGCATTACTGTCAGTGCGATGCAGCAGGCAAAAGTGGAAACCCTGCGTTTACTGCCTCAACGCCCGCTGCGCTTGGTTGTTGCCATTCCCGCGTTTACGCTGTCGACAAAAGCAGCCCGTCAGGTACTGCCGAAACAAGTTAGTTTGGCCGATTCTGTGTTTAACGTCAGCCGTGCCGCGTTATTGGTCGGAGCGCTGGCCAGCGGCGAGTATATCCATCTGGCAACCGCTCTTGATGACCGCTTGCATCAGCCATATCGCCAGGCTTTGATTCCCGGTATGCCGGATGTGCTGGCTGCCGCTAAGTCTGCCGGCGCCTTTGGCGCAGCACTGAGCGGTGCCGGTCCCTGTCTGATCGCCTTTACTGAAACGAATGCGGAAGCCATCGGTCAAGCCATGGTTGCCGCTTTTGCCAGGCATCAGGTTACCGCTGACTATGTCGGTTTGTCTATCGATACAGAAGGCGCAAAAATATTGCCGTAATTCTTGACAGCATAGGTAAAACACGGTACAATAACATTTGTCAGTCGGGGCGTGGCGCAGTTTGGTAGCGCGCTTCCTTGGGGTGGAAGAGGCCGTGAGTTCGAATCTCGCCGCTCCGACCAGCATTTGTAAGGACCTTTGGGTCCTTTTTTATTTTATCCGAATGCGTATGTGCGGATAAGCCGGTGATGCCTGTCGCACGGGGGACATACCTACGCTTTTGCAGCGACATAACTGGGATATTAACTTACCTACTTTGGCATTCTATTTTGTATACATGAGGTTACTAGTGGGCAAAGAAATACTTTTATGTTAAAATAAGACATGTAATCCATCCTGGAATATTCGATAAATAGCTAGGGAGGGGTGTGTTAGTTGATTATTCAGAACGGGTCGTCTAGAAAGCGTCATCTCAATGAAACCTGGGCGATGTACAGAGACACGCTGCAGGGGAAGGTGGTGCGGGGATGAAAAGCCCAAAAAAGAACTTGTCAACTATAGTGCTTAATGGATCAGTAGTATTTATTGCATTGACTCTAACGGTATTTTTTATTTCAAAGGTTCCTGCAGTTTCGGCCGGAACGCCAATTCGAATGCTCTGGGAATGGATTCCGTCACTGGGTGTTTCATTATCGTTTATGCTTGATGGGCTTAGTCTTTTGTTTGCGTTGATAATCAGCGGTATCGGTACATTTGTGGCTGTATATTCCGGTTCCTATCTGGCCGGACACGAGCATCTCGGACGGTTCAGGGTGTATTTTACTCTGTTCATGCTGTCAATGCTCGGGTTAGTATTGGCAGACAATCTGGTCGCCTTATTTGTATTCTGGGAAATGACCACGATTACTTCTTATCTCCTGATCGGTTTTGATCACAAGAGCGTGATTGGCCGTCGGTCGGCCCGACAGGCTTTGCTGGTCACCGGCGGCGCCGGCCTGGCGATGATGGCGGGTTTTATTTTGTTAGCTTTAGCCGGGGGCAGTTGGGAACTCTCTGAAATCCGGACCCAGGGAAATGCAGTTCGGGAGCACGTGCTTTATCTGCCGATTTTAGTATTGGTTCTTTTCGGAGCATTTGCCAAATCCGCCCAATTTCCGTTTCATTTTTGGCTTCCTAATGCAATGGCTGCTCCTACGCCGGTCAGCGCCTATCTGCATTCCGCGACGATGGTCAAGGGCGGAATTTATCTGATGGCCCGTTTGTACCCGACTCTTGGGGGAACAACCGAGTGGATGGTTCCATTGATTATCGCCGGCGGGATCACTGCAGTTTGGGGTTCTGTTCTGGCGCTTCGCCAGAATGATCTGAAATTGATGCTTGCGTATACTACCCTAATGGCGCTTGGGGTTTTAACCATGCTGTTAGGTGGAGATAATTCCATGGCGATTACCGCTATGGCTACCTTTCTGTTGGTGCATTCTTTATATAAATGCGCGCTTTTTTTAGTGGTGGGCGCTATCGACCATGAATGCGGAACCCGGAAGCTGGATGAGCTTGGCGGCCTGGCCAAGAAGATGCCGGTAACGGCCACCGCTACTGCGGTTGCCGCGCTTTCGATGGCCGGATTACCGCCGTTTTTAGGTTTTATTGGTAAGGAACTGATTTATCAGGGCGCCGTGGATCAAAAAGTTATGCAGCTATTCGTAATGCTTGCGTCACTGACGGCGAATATGCTGATGGTAGCGGTTGCCGGGATATTTTTTTTACGCCCATTTTTTGGAGCATTCGTTGCTACTCCCAGAAAACCGCATGAGGCGCCAATTCAGATGTGGCTGGGACCAGTCTGTCTGGCGGCGGCGGGACTTATTTTCGGACTGGGAGCCGGAATGGTCGGCGATTTGCTCATTCAGCCGGCGGTAAGCGCGGTATTAAATGCGCCTACGCCATTTCATCTGGCGCTGTTTCATGGAGTAAATGCGCCGTTGATATTGAGCGGGGTTACTATTCTTTTAGGATTGCTGCTGTTCAAGTTCCGTGATCCGCTTTCCCTATGGGTTCAACGGCTGGAATCCAAGCTTCCGACCGGTGACGCTGCGTATGATGGCTTCTTAGCCGGAATTTCCCGTACGGCCCACTGGCAGACCAATATGCTGCAAAACGGCAGCCTGCCTCGTTATTTGGGCACGGTCTTTGCCACTATCGCGCTCCTGGTAGGTTCTACCCTGCTGTTTAAGGGAGGCGTTAGTGCCAGCCTTGAGTTTCCTGATCTGCAATTTTATGAATGGACAATTCTGCTGATTATTCTGGCGGCGGTAGCGGTTACGCTTCGCGCTACATCCCGTCTGATGGCGATTTGCGCTTTGGGTGTTATCGGCTCCAGCGTAGGTTTAATCTTCTTAATGTATGGAGCGCCCGACGTGGCGTTGACTCAACTGACTGTTGAGATACTGGTTGTCGTCCTGGTGACGGTGGCGTTACTCAAGCTGCCGGGCCATGCATCGGTTGCGGAATCCAAAGGTACGGAGAAATTAGTCAGGGCAATTATTGCTTTGAGCGTGGGTTCGATCTTTACTCTGATTATGCTGGGAGTAAACAACAGCCCGCTGGACCTGCGAATTACCGACTATTATGCGGCCTACAGCTATTCGTTGGCGCACGGACGCAATATTGTCAACGTTGTGCTGGTTGACTTCCGCGGCTTTGACACATTGGGTGAGATAACCGTGTTAACCGTGGCCGGAATCACGGCTTACCAAATGATTAAACTCCGCCTGGGGAGGGATAAGTCATGAACTCGTTGATTCTCCGCACAGCCACGAAAATACTGGTCAGCTTGATGTTGCTGTTTTCTGTGTTCGTCATGCTTCGCGGACACAATGAACCTGGGGGGGGATTTGTCGGCGGTTTGATAGCTAGCACCGGCCTGGCGCTTTTTGCAGTGTCTTATGGACCGGACGCGGTTCGCCAGGCGTTGTACTTTGAACCACGCAAGATTACGGTGACAGGGCTGGCGCTCGCAGTGTTGTCCGGTCTGGTAGGCCTGATTTGGGGAGATGCCTTTTTAAAAGGAATGTGGGGGCATTTTGCCGGCATTTCGATTGGAACACCGGTTTTATTCGATATCGGCGTATACTTTGTTGTAATCGGGGCGGTTATGACTTTGATATTGGCAATGGAGGAGGAGGGATGACATGGAGACCGCATTAGCTTTTCTTTGCGGAATATTAATGGCGGCCAGTGTGTACTTGATGCTGAGCCGTAATCTCGTAAAATTTCTGTTTGGCTTGATGCTGAATAGCAGCGCGGCAAATTTGCTGGTTTTTAGCAGCGGGCGGTTAATTCAGGCTCATCCGCCATTTCTTACTGCCGACGGCACGCCGGTCTATTCGGTTATGGCTAATTCTGTCCCGCAGGCTTTAATCTTAACCGCAATCGTTATTAGTTTCGCTTTGCTGGCATGCGCGCTGGTTATGGCTTATCGGGCCTATCAGGAGCTGGGAACAGTTGATACGACTGAGATGCGAATTGCGGAACCGCTTCACGGGCAACTGCATCCGGGTTGCAAAAGCGAGGTAAAAATATGAAAAATTTGTTGGTGCTTCCTATTGTAATTGCATTCACAACCGCAATTTTAGCCATGCTGTTCGGCAGGTGCTCCATTGTTCGCAGAGGTATCAGCCTGGCGGGCTCGATTGGATTGTTGACCGTCGCCGGATTGATTCTGCACTCAGTAAATCAGGATGGCGTTTTAGCCGCGCAAATGGGACTGTGGACGGCTCCCTTCGGTATTACCTTGGTAGCTGACCGCCTTAGCGCGATCATGTTAGTATTGACAGCCATTATAGGCTTGACAGGCGTAGTATACTCGTTCGTGGATATTGATCCGGAACGGGAAAAGTTTGGTTACCATTCCTTGCTGCATCTTTTATTGGGCGGATTATGCGGCGCATTTCTGGCGGGAGACTTGTTCAACCTGTACGTGTGGTATGAGTTGATATTGATTTCCTCTTTCTCATTGTTGATTCTGGGGAGTGAGAAAGCGCAGATCGACGGTGCAGTCAAATATATCGCCCTCAATCTGGTGGCAACCGTGATGTTTTTATGCGGTATCGTATTGCTTTACGGTATAACCGGCACATTAAACATGGCGGACTTGCACCTTAAGGTCAAAGAAGTCGAAAATACCGGGTTGTTAATCACCATAAGCATGTTGTTTATGGTGGGCTTCGGGATTAAATCGGCAGTTTTTCCGCTCTTTTTTTGGCTGCCGTCTTCATATCACACGCCTCCGGTCATCGTATCGGCGATTTTTTCCGGACTATTGACCAAGGTGGGGGTTTATTCGTTTATCCGGGTGTTCACTTTGATTTTTACGCAGGACGTTGCCTATACACATCAGATACTGTTGGTGATTGCCGGGTTTACTATGGTAACCGGAGTGCTTGGAGCGGCTGCCCATAATGAAATACGCCGCATTCTCCTATTCCATATCGTGAGCCAGATCGGGTACTTGATTATGGGGATTGCTTTGTTCAATCCGATGGCCTTGATGGGTACAATCTTTTTTCTGGGGCATATCATAGTAGTCAAGACCGGGCTAATCTTAATCGGCGGGGTGATCAATCGCCGGCTAGGGACGATGGAATTGGCGGCGGCGGGTGGTTTTTACCAGTCTGCCCCGTTTTTGACGATACTGTTTTTTATAAACGCATTTTCGCTTGCAGGATTCCCCCCGCTGTCCGGATTCTGGGCCAAATTTGTCCTGGTTCGCGCCAGCTTGGAATTTGGGTCGTATGCAATTGCGGGCACTGCATTACTGGTGGGACTGCTGACGACATATTCCATGACAAAAATTTGGGGAGAAGCATTTTGGAAACCGTTGCCTGTTGAAATGAGCGAGGCAGTTCGGGAGCCGGAAACACGGAATAATCGCTATCTGCTTTACGCTCCGATTGTTTCGTTAACGGTACTTACAATCGTATTGGGCATCTGGGCGGAGCCGTTTTTAGAATTATCCGATCAGGCCGCTCATGATCTCTTTTATCCTGCCGCATATTTGCAGGCGGTATTGGAGGTAATACAATGAATTTGCTTTTGGTTAACATTTTGCTGGCGATAGGCTGGGGAGCCGTCAATGGTGAGTTTACGGCGTCCAACTTAGCGATTGGTTTCGTTTTGGGCTACGCTTGCTTATGGTTGGTCCGTACCTTATATCAGCCTACCCGTTATTTTGTCCGCGTCTGGGCTGGCCTGCGGCTTTTACTGCTATTTATCACGGAACTGGTCAGATCTTCATTACTGGTAGCCAGGCAGGTCCTTACCCCCGCTTTATATTGCTGTGCGGGTATTGTGTCAGTTCCGCTGGAAGTAAAATCAGATATTGAGATCACGCTGCTGGCTAATTTAATTACCTTGACGCCGGGCACTATTTCCCTGCATGTTTCGGAAGATCGCAGCACGTTGTTTGTGCATGCGATGTTCGTGGACGATATGGAAGCTCTGCGACACGATATTAAGCATGGATTCGAGCGCAGGATACTGGAGGTAACGCGATGAGCGAAACAATGAGCGGCTTGATGGTTTGGGCGACCAGCATAACACTGGCGTTATTATTGCTCGGGGTATTGTGTGCGGTAACCCGTCTCCGGTTGGGACCAAGCTTGCCGGATCGCGTGGTGGCATTGGATTTGATTGCAGCGATTATGATTGCGTTCATTGCTGTATTCTCTATTGTGAGTCATGATGCAACGTTTACTAATGTAGGGCTGGCTCTTGGGTTGATATCGTTTTTGTCAACTGTAGCATTTGCCCGCTATATCGAGCGGCGAGCCGCTGTTGAACACACACCGATTCGTCCGATAGAACACTCTATCTCTGATTGGGGAGGAGATACGCATGGTTGAGATCTTAACTGCAGTTTTGCTGATTTCCGGCGGCCTGTTTTGTTTCATTGCCGGATTGGGAATCCTCCGGCTTCCGGACATCATTATGAGGATGCATGCCTCAACTAAAGCGAGTACTTTAGGTGTCGGGCTGATTTTGACAGCTGTCGCGGTATATTTTGCGAATCTGGAAGTCATCACTCGCTCAGCGGCGACTATCGGCTTTTTGTTGCTTACGGCACCTGTGTCGGCGCATTTGCTTAGCAAGGCGGCGTATCGGACTGGCGTGCCCTTATGGAAGGGCATGTGGGTGGATGAATTAAAGGACTATTCTGAAGATAGATAGTTTTGTACATATCCGCTTATCAGAACGTTGGGCTGCCGCACCAAGACAGCTGTTAAAAGATACCAATGATCGGCACTTCTTACAACTTTTGGTCAAGCATGTAATTCGCAATGCTCCGGCTGGAACATCTGCCCAAGGATATTATGGATTATATAAAAGACCCAGTTATTTTATTTCAACAACTTCAAGTCATTATGATTGGGCCATGAAGAAAATAAAGAAGCATATAAGCATACTTAAGTAATAAAAAAGGACCAGTACGGTCCTTTTTTTGTTGCCTAAAAGCTTTGTTTAAACATTTTTGTGGCAGCATCTTACTGTTTCTACGTCATAATCGATAATCATCGGGAGTTCTTCACAATTGAGTTCACACAGCCAGTCTTCTTCCACGGTTTCATCATAAAATTCATCAAGAAAAGCTTCCATGAAACGATGCACGCTTTCAGCAAATTCTCTTACCGGTGTGTTTGTCGTCAGGAAAGTGAGCCGGTATCGGGTTCCGCTTTGTATACCCTGATAGTTGATGGCAAATGAGCTTGCCGGATCGCTTTTATCCAAATAGGTTGCAATATAAAAACTAAACGCTCGTTCAATGGCGTCTGACATGGCAGCATTGCCTAGCTGGAGAACTACGTCGACGGCCAGTGTTTGTGACTTCAAAAAAGATCCCTCCCAATTTAGCCAATGTAAATACCCGGATCAGGTTTTGTTTGTTTAATTAGCCGTGCATTGCATAAAATCCTTTTTGGCAACATCCACGCATGATGGCAGAAGTATTCTCTGTTCACCTTATCATTATACTTTACATAGTATAGGATGGAGGTGAAAACATGTCAAAAGGTTATCACAATAAACCGGATCATGAAGATGAGTATCTGGAACATATCCACATCTTTCAAACGATGGCAGATGCAGCTTGCGAACATCAGCATTTACTGACAGGGACTAGCGGGCCTCCCATTCCCAAAGGCCGATCCCATGTTCATCGTATCTGTGTGATGACTTCATATGATCCACAGGATGGAACAACCCATTGGCATCAGGTTGATGTTATGACAGGAACGGCGCTGGGAATTAATTGTGATAAGCACACTCATGCATTTCAGGGAGAGACCAGCTACAATGTCGGCCACCGCCATGAGTTCTGTAGTGTGCTTGATGCCTCTCCAGAGGAAGGTTGCTATGAACATGAACACAAGAAAGAAAATTGCCATTGCGGCAGACCGGAAGAAGATGTGTAGCTTCCAAGTGAAAAGCCTATGGCACCCCATAGGCTTTTCACTTGCCTGTTTAGTTATTTTTCCCATTCTATCGTGTTTCATGTCACTCTGGTAATTTATCTATGGAATCAACTGGCGGGCAAATGCAGCCGGTTATTTTAGGAGGCGAGTGATGAGCAGAGCAACGATAATAGAAAGCAACCTAAAGTTTATTGGCCAGATGACAGAGTTGGACTCAACAGATGTTACTTACTTGATCATACATCATACCGGCGGTCTTGCCGGTGAAGATTTATCGGCTGCACAGATCCATCAAATCCATCAAAACAGCAACAATTGGTCAGGCATTGGTTATCATTACGTGATACGCAGGGATGGCGCAATTGAACGCGGCAGATCCTGTAAGTACCGTGGCGCGCATAGTTCAGGCTATAATTGGTGTTCGATCGGCGTGCATGTCTGCGGTAACTTTGAGTTAGAAGAGCCGACCGGTGCGCAATTGGATTCGCTGGCATTATTGCTGGCCGATCTTTGTGATTTTTATATCCTGGAAGTAGAAGCCATTGTTGGACATCGTGATTTACTCGCCACTCTATGTCCGGGAACGGCGTTATACACAAGCTTACCGCAGTGCAGGCAGAAGGTATATGCACTACTTTACGGGAGGGACGAAAATGAGGCGGAATTTTTCTGAGAAAATTGGCAAAACCGGTCAACAAATCGACGATTGGGTGGCAACGAAAGCGGATAAGCATCGGTTTAGTAAACTGCAGGTCTGGCTGGGTTTGGTGATTAGTGTGATTGCTGCTGTAGCGGTGCTCCAGTGGCTGCTATGATGGCTGATGTACCAGCTTGGTATATTTTAGTTATTTGCATAATTAGCAAAGATTTGTAAAAAATAGGAGAAATATAACAAGCCCTATTGATATATCAAATCGGAGTGAGTGGAATGCAAAAAAAGTGCAGCTGCGGCAGTCAGCATTTTGAAGATATTGATGTAACGCCTGGCGGTTATCAGGAAAAGCGTTACTTTACCCGCTGCAAACAATGCGGCCTTGTTGTCGCTGCCGTAGGCTGTTCGTACTTAAGACACGATGGGATGATAAAGCGGACTTATAAAATGCTGGCAGCAATATTTTCATAGTGATTTGATGCTTGTGCGATTTCATTCATATGCTGGGGTGCCTTTCCGGTCAGGCCGTCTGTGAGGCGGTCTATTATTTTTGCTCCAGTTGAGGCAGCTGTCACTTGTCAGGCAGTACCTGCCGGGCGGTTCGAAACGCATTTTGCCAGTACGATTCGGTCAGACTGCTGATGATCACTCTCTTTGCGCTCGAAGAGGCATGGATAAACTGTTGGTTGCCAATATACAGGCCGCTATGTGTAATCTCCGTCTCGTTGTCTGTAGCAAAACACACAAGATGGCCTGGCCGCAGATTTGCAAGGGCTACGGGAATCCCCACCGTTGCTTGCTGATCAGCAGTTCGTGGCAGCTGTTGGCCGAACTGACCGAATAGATACAACATATATCCGGAGCAGTCAAAGCCGGTTGGGGTGGAGCCTCCGTAACGATACGGCACACCGAGATATTGTTTGGCCAAGGCCACGATATTATCTGAAGGCCGCTGCTCGTGTTCGGTATTTGGTGACAGCAGCCCGTAACAGAAAAGGCTGGCCGCAGCAAAGAATACGACACACGCATAGAGGTTAATCAGAGGGATGTGAACCCGCAAATGCAACCCTCCTCCCAACAAGTACTCATTTAGAGAGTATTCCATAGCTAAGCGGCCTATGCGTCCCGGCTGGTCAGATCGGGCGCCAGGAGGCATTCGGTGCATAAGTTCAAGCTGTTGTTGTGGTTGCCAGCAGGAAAAGTATTCGCTTGTCAGAATAATAATTATAGCATGCAACCGCATGGTGTTTTCGGTAAAGAGGTGAAAAAGCGTTGCAACCACAAATTGAGCAGACCAGACAGCAGCTCATCGAGGAGCTGGCAGCGGCAAAGCAGTTGATTCAACAGCAAGCCTGCCATATAGAACTATTGCGTCATAACCATGCTGAACAGCTGGCGGTTATTGAACGACAGTGCGAACATTACGATAAAATCAGTCAACAGGAGACTGGCTTTAAAAACTGTGTGGAGAACATGCTGGGTAGACTGGGGTTATTTTCCACGGTCAGAGATAAAAACGGAATAATTATCGATTTCAGATGTGAATTTGTCAACAAAGCTTCCTGTCAGGCGCAAGGCAGAACAAAAGAAGAACTTGTCGGCCGGAATATGCTGGATTTCTGGCCAGGCATGAAAGGCAAAAACTTTATGGAATTTGTCAGAGTTTGTGAGACAGGTGCGGCATATTCGAATGATGATGCCGATTATTATAATCCACAGCTTGATGTCATGTTAAAGTACGAAATCGAAGCATTTAAGTGGGGAGATGGCCTCGGAGTCAGCGTTCGTGATGTGACCGAACAAAAACATCATGAAGCTGAATTAAGCAAAAGGCAACAGAAGTTTGCGAAGCTGTTTTATAACAACATTGCGGCAATGGCGGTTATCAATTTATCCAACGGAGCGTATATCGACGTTAATCCGGCATGGGAGAAGCTGACAGGGTATAGCCGGGAGGAAACGCTGGGGTTGACATCATTTGATCTGCATCTGGTGGGTTCCCGTGACTCCAGCTATCATGAAAGTCTCCGGAATCTGCTTGCGCTCGGATCTGTGGTCGTTGAACATGACCTGATGAATAAAAATGGTGAAACCCGGACAGCCATTTGTTCGTTTGTTGTATTGGAAAGCAGTGCTGAGAAGGTCGTGCTGGGTACGTTTATCGATGTGACTAAACAACGTCAGTTAGAGAAAGAGCTGGCACGTTTAGACAGACTGAATATCGTAGGTGAAATGGCTGCCGGCATTGGGCATGAGATTCGAAACCCGATGACAACAGTGCGCGGTTATCTACAGTTATTCCAGCTAAAGAGCCAGTTTAGCGAATTCAGCAGTCAACTGGCAACAATGATTGAGGAACTGGACCGGGCTAATTGCATCATCAGCGAATTTTTGTCTCTGGCCAAGAATAAATGTGTTGAAACTAAACTCGTAAATATCAATGATACCATACAAACACTGCTGCCGCTATTTCAAGCGGAAGCGTTTCAACTGGGACATGAATTTGTCGTGCAAACAGGCGAAGTGATGGATATTCGTATCAATGAGGAAGAACTGCGCCAGCTCTTGCACAATCTGGTTCGAAATGGTCTGGAAGCTATGCCCGGCAGCGGAAGGGTAACGGTCAGCACGTATAGTGATGCCGGTCAAACCGGTTTCTCGGTTCAGGATACCGGGACAGGCATAGCGCCGCAGGTGATGGCCCGGCTCGGAATACCGTTTGTTACTACCAAGAAGAATGGAACCGGAATCGGTTTGTCGACCTGTTATCGAATTGCAGAGCGGCATCATGCGCGTATAGATGTGAAAACCAGCGGCAGCGGGACGACCTTCTTTGTAATATTTCCGGCCGCCGAGGCAGGCCAGGCATTGTTATAAGAGCACGCCGGAACCATAATATGATGGTGGATTGGAGACTGTATGGCCAACTGGAGACGATCAGAGATTATGAACAGACTGAGCAAGTGGGCAGTTTATAAATATACCTGCAATCTGCTGGTTCGCTATAAAAACGACGACTTAGCGGCGATGAGTGCGCAAATTACCTACTACCTGATCTTGGCTTTTTTTCCGTTTTTATTTTTTTTGATTAACTTATTAAGCTTTACGCCGCTTTCGCATAAACTGCTGCTTGCCAACTTCAGTCTGATTCTTCCGGACGAAACAGCAATGATGCTTAAAAATTTACTTATACAGACTGTTCATGCGAAAAGCAAGACACTCTTGCTATTTGGTATGCTTGGCAGTTTGTGGGCCGCATCGCGGGGAATGAGCTCGATTATTCGCGGCCTGAATCATTCTTATAATATTAAAGAGAGCCGTCATTTTATCAAATTGAATCTGCTTGCGCTCTTAGCTACGATTGGCCTAACGATGATGATTATCTTTTCATTGTTCTTGCTGGTATTCGGCAAAGTAATTGGGTCTTATGTATTCGGGCTGATGGGAGCGAAAGCCTTATTTTACAGTGTTTGGTCATTTATCCGCTATGTTATCTCACTGACCTTAATGCTGGCTACCTTTTATTCTCTATACAGATACTTACCCAACCGAAAACTCAAATGTAAAAATATCCTCATCGGCACGGTCTTTGCCGCCTTTGGCTGGATCGCCTCCTCGTTAGTTTTTTCGTTCTATGTCAATCGCTTTGCCAATTATGAACTGATCTACGGCAGTCTGGGCGGCGTATTTGCGCTCATCATCTGGTTATATATCAGTACGCTGATCTTTCTGCTCGGCGGGGAATTGAATGCAATCAGCAGCTTGAATGATGATGAATAGCTTTGACCGCGACCCTTGCCAAAGACGGGGCCGGTTGAGAGCCTGAAGCCGTTCATTCGTTTGAAAATGGGTTTATTTTTGATGGATAACGCTTACTTACAATGGTAAACTATGAATGAGATTATACGAAACCACACTTTACACTTTAGCATGAAAGAGGAAGTGAGCACAGATGATCCACTTGGTCGATAAACAGATAGATTGGTGGATTTGCCCTGCCTGTCAGCGCTATCAACCCACATATGGAGTGTTGCACCCTAAATGCGCTGAATGTGGTTACGACACAAAGCAAGCGAAAGAAAATAACGGCAAAGTGGTATGAGCCTTACCGGCAAAGCCTGGACGTCATTTCGCCCAGGCTTTGCTTGTATTACTTTTTGGTTATTGTTCCATCGCCGGCTGCCCGGTGGTAGTTTCTGGTATGTTTTTGTTCATTTGCTATCTGGGCTGATTGAGAATCTTTATTGAAAGCGCTGTGCTTGGGATCAGGCTGGGAATCCTTTGGCATGCTGTTCACCTCCTTGGTTGTAGTATTTGCAGAAATGTAAAAATGCATCAATTCTGCAAACAAGTTGCCGGCAGTGGTATGTCGTGCAGAAGTGAAGGAGATTTCGAATATGATGAAAACCTCAAATAGGATAAGTGAAGCAGGCTGGCAGTTTGATAACTCTTATTCCCGCCTGCCGGAAACCTTGTTCAGCCGTATTCAGCTAAACCGGGTACGTGCTCCGCAATTGGTCATACTGAATGAACCGCTGGCCGTAGCGTTGGGCTTAGACGTTCAGGCGTTGCAAAGTGAGGAGGGCATAGCCACCTTTGCCGGCAACCGGATTCCCGCTGGTGCCATACCGCTTGCACAAGCTTACGCGGGACATCAGTTCGGGTACTTTACGATGCTTGGAGACGGACGGGCAGTATTGCTTGGCGAGCAAATCACTCCTTTAGGTGAACGGTTTGATATTCAACTCAAAGGTGCCGGCAAGACGCCATACTCCCGCAGGGGAGATGGACGGGCGGCTCTCGGCCCGATGCTGCGTGAATACATTATCAGTGAAGCGATGTATGCACTCGGAATACCGACCAGCCGCAGCCTGGCTGTAGTTACTACCGGTGAATCGATATTCCGTGAATCCGAACAGACAGGAGCCATTCTGACCCGTGTGGCGTCCAGTCATTTACGCGTAGGTACGTTTCAATATCTGGCAAACTGGGGTACTGTTGACGAACTGCGGCTGCTGGCGGATTATACCATAGAGCGGCACTTTCCGGAGGCGTCAACTGCTGAAAACCGCTATCTGTCCTTGCTGCAGTCAGTGATCAGGCGTCAGGCTGCGTTGATTGCCAAATGGCAGTTGGTAGGCTTTATTCACGGGGTAATGAACACCGACAATATGGCTTTGAGCGGAGAAACTATAGATTATGGTCCCTGTGCCTTTATGGATGCCTATGATCCGGCTACGGTTTTTAGTTCGATTGACCGCAATGGCCGCTATGCTTACGGCAACCAGCCGCCGATTGCCGCCTGGAATCTGGCGCGTTTTGCCGAGACCCTCTTGCCCTTGCTTGACGATAACCGGGAGCGGGCTGTTCAACTGGCTCAGGATACGCTTACAGGCTTTTTTACATTTTATCAACAGTGTTGGCTGGCAGGAATGCGAGCAAAGCTGGGAATCGATAATGAGGAGGCGGAGGATGAAGCACTCATGCAAGAACTCCTCGAATGGATGCAGAAACAGCGAGCAGACTACACCAATACCTTTTTGGCTTTAACATTTGATCAACCGGAAGCTGTCATGACAGACGAAGCGCTGGAATTTAGCGAATGGAAAAAACGCTGGCAGGCGAGGCTGGGCAGAAATATATCGCCTGCTTCCCGACAGCAATTAATGCGTGCCAATAATCCCGCGCTGATCCCGCGCAACCACCGGGTAGAAGCTGTGCTGGAGGCCGCAGTGCAGGGAGATTATCGTGTGATGCAAAAACTGCTTGACGTTCTGGCTAAACCGTACGCCCATACTCCCGATCAGGCGGCATTCGCTGACCCTGCCGCGCCATCAGCCTGTCGCTATCAAACTTTTTGCGGGACATAAGCAGAGAAGTAACCGCCATTTTTCGATGGCGGTTTTCTAATCTATGGAAGGTGAAGTAAGAGTGAAGAGGGAATTCATAAAGTAGTTAGCGCTACAGTGGTTAACTAAAACCAGAGTAAAAGACTAACTATTAAAAGTCAAGCCTGAAAATGAGGAAAGCTGGGAAACGCAGATGGTTCAGAAAGGGTATAGCAAAGCAAGCGTCCAACAGGACGCCGCGCAGGCTATCAAAAAGATTACGCTGCTA
>POVV01000361.1_pt1 | contig 31334 bp, 23 predicted proteins | sample 1560271 | NCBI WGS metagenome assembly POVV01 (sample SAMN08337232, study PRJNA429181) | Bioreactor metagenome, whole genome shotgun sequencing project. | biome: cows' rumen and soil; feature: anaerobic; isolation source: anaerobic chemostat enrichment culture, galacturonate as sole carbon... | reverse complement strand
GGGAATATATCAACTGGTATAACTATGTTAGACCACATTCATACAATAATTATTTGACACCAATGGAAGCTAGATTTAGCTAAGTATTTTTTCGAACAAAGTGTTACAAAAAAGCTTGACCAGTACAGTTCTATATTTGTCTTCGTATACGTTGTCTATATAGTTCAGTGCATTTATCTGCCACTTCCAAAGCTCATCCGGTGCCAAATAAAAGAATTTTGGCTGGATTCTTTCTTTGTAATACTGTTCGTCCATTCTTAAAATATGTTCTACCGTCAGGGTGTCTGATAACTCAGCCAGCCCCGGAAATTCCTCGTTTCCTATCCATTTCTGATGGTTCATAGGGCAGACATCCTGACAGACATCGCAGCCGTAAATCCAGTCGCCAAACTTTGCGGCCAACGGCTCTTTCGTCAGATCTCTTCCTCCAAAAGTGGTCAAAAAAGAAACACATTTCAGCGGATTCATGGTATACGCTTCGCATAGGGATGCGGTTGGGCAAGCCTTGATGCAGCGGTCACAATTTTGGGGGCAAGGCGGGAGTTTCGCTGTATCAATCAGTTCCATATCACGGTCGGTCAGAAATGCTTCAATATTAACATAGGAGCCGGATTCGGTATAGAAAAAATTGTTCCGACGGACAAGACCAAGCCCTGCCTGCATAGCAGCCCAGCGCAACCCGACTACACCGAATTTCCGGTTGGTGGCTGTTTTTACCCCCAGTTCGTTCATATATTTTTCCAACGCTGTGCTATTTTGATATTCCTTTGTGTTTTCGTCAATACGGGTATCCAATAAATACTTTTTGGCGATATGCCCGCGTACCACTTTGGGGATATGGTATCCACAGTAGGGAACTGCCAGAACAACGACGGACTTTGCCCAAGGGAACTCTTCTTGAAATTTAACAAGGCGTTGCTGGCCCTGATAAAACCCTCCTGATTCCGGTATCTTTTGTATCCGCTCCTCCAATTTTTCTTTGTAGCCACCCAATTTTTCAACTGATATAATACCGCATTTTTCATAGCCCAGTTCAAGGGCTTTTTGTTTTATCTTGTGTGCAATTGAGACCATCTCGTTACACTCCCTCCCTTTAATATTATAAAGTTTTCCAACACCCTATAAGAACAGCGATACCGCGCAATAAACAAGCATCAAAGCCATAATGAGGTTAATCGGCTTTCGATATTTGCAAAACAGCTTTTCAAAGGCTGCTCCAAAAATGGCCCAACAAATGCAGCCAGATGTACCAATCGCTGACAACAGGAGCGCAAAGAGCGCAATACTTATGACATCGTGATAATATGGAAGAATATAGGACGACATCGCTGTGATACCGTATAGGATGATTTTCACATTCACAAATTGCAGCAGCATCCCGGATAAAAAGGAGTTGGCCTGCGTGATACCACCTCTGCTATCATGGGGCTTGTCACGCCAGACTGTCCATGCAAGATAAAGAATATAAGCCGCACCTATCCAAAGCATGATGGGTTTGATTGACGGGATAAACGCATAAAGCAGCGAAGAAAAAGCAGCACAGACGCTCATCACAACAATGAAACCGGTACAGACGCCTGAAAGAAAAGGGAATGTTCGCTTCAGCCCATCCTTACTGGCATTAGTCATGGACATAATGTTGTTCGGGCCGGGTGTATAAGCCGTTAGCAATGTGTAGGAAAAGAATGCCGAAAAATTCATGTTTATGTAACCTCCAATGATATATTTGCTGCTGTAAGATCGCAGCGCAAGAAGGCTCATAAAACACACTTCCAATTATTAATCAGCTATTGCATGGCAACCTTCTTTGTGCTATCATACCATTAGAATAAGGTTCATTCAAATTAAATATTTTAAAGTTATAGTTCAATATTGTTGAACAGTGAAGAGGTGAACATCATGGATTTAAAGTATCTCAACACATTTAAAACAATTGTGGAGGAAGGCAGCTTTTCAAAGGCCGCAGAAAAGCTGAATTATACGCAATCTACGATTACTTTTCAAATTGGCCAGCTCGAACAGGAGTTATCCTCCCAGCTATTTGAGAAGATTGGGCGGCGCATGGTGTTGACCAAGGCAGGATCACAGCTTGTCCCTTATGTGAATGATGTATTGACATCCGTTGATCGAATGCGATATTTCGAAAATGATTTGGCACAATTTCAAGGCAATTTAAATATAGGCATTGCCGAAACGCAACTGTGCTATAAAATGCCGGATATTTTGAAAGCATTTCATCAGCAGGCGCCCAACGCCCGGTTGCTTCTTCGTTCCATGAACTGCTATGACATTCGTGATGAGCTTTTAAATGGTACGCTGGACCTGGGAGTCTTTTACGAAGATGTTGGCGGTTTTGGCTCCAATTTGACCACTTACCGATTGGGCGAATATCCCGTGATATTAGTGGCTTCTCCTGAAATTTCAAAAGACTGTTCTGATTTTATTACCCCGGACCGGAACATATCCATTTCCTTTATTATCAATGAGGCAAATTGTATTTTCAGGCAGATGTTTGAACAATATCTCCGGGAAAGATCGATCATGATTGATCATACCATAGAGCTTTGGAGCATTCCGACAATTAAGAATCTTGTTAAAAACAATGTGGGGATATCTTTTCTTCCAAAGTTTGCTGTACAAGAAGAGCTTGACTGCGGGGAATTGGTCGAAATACCAACAGATTTGGTCAACACGAAAATTTCAGCCGTATGCGGTCACCATAAAAACAAATGGATTAGCCCATTAATGCAGGCTTTTATTGATTTGTGTGTAAAGCTAAAATAAGAATGGTTTTGTTGTTGGAGTAGCCCACCTTCCTAATCGAATGGGAAGAGCTATTTGCCCGACCGCAGATTGAAAAAGTTACGTCTAAAAAGACAAATTCACCGCAGAATTCAAGTTCGGCGTGGCGGTGGCTGTCGAAGGATAATTATAGACAGACCGATTGATTTTTGTCTAAAATCAATCGGTCAGTTCTGCGACTATACCTATCGCCACTTAGCAACGCGTTAATTTCGCGTAGATAAATTGATTGCTTTAAAATTCTCCCATCGCACGTTCCGCTTTCGCTCTGTTCCCACGCACACGTTACACCCTCAAAAACATCTATCCTGTTCTCTCACCAAGCCCCAAAAACACAAAACATCTATCTTGTCCTGTCGTGAAAGCCCGTTATCGATCCTGTTCTCTCGCGAATGGAATCCGACCCGATAGACTGGTTCCCATGCACGGGTAAAAACCCATTCTGAGTGTACAGTTAAATAAATCAAAAACCACAGAAACGGCTTATTTACTGGGGTTCTCACACATTCAGTCTTTTACCCGTGACATCAATACCACCGTCTCAACGTGCACCGTCCCCGGAAATTGATCAACAGCCCTCACCCGCTTAACTTCATACCCACACTCTCTCAAGTACTTCACATCTCTTGCCAGTGTAGCCGAGTCACAGCTCACATACACGATCTTCTCTGGTTTCATTTCCACCATTGTTTTCAGGAGTGTTTCCTCACATCCCTTTCTTGGTGGATCCACCACAATCACATCCGCATATGCCGCTTTTCCTGGATGTTCCGCTGCATACTGTCGGTAATATTCGGGCAGCACTTCTTCTGCTTTACCCACAGTAAACTCTGCATTTTCAATTCCGTTAATCTTGGCATTATTCTTTGCATCTTCAATTGCCTGAGGTACGATTTCCACTCCATATACCTGTTTTGCTTTTTGCGCTAAAAACAGAGAAATGGTTCCAATACCACAGTACAGATCCCACACGGTTTCATTTCCCTTTAGATCTGCATATTCCAGTGCTAGCTGATAAAGTATTTGGGTCTGTACAGGGTTCACCTGATAAAAGGAAAGGGGAGAAATCTGATATTTGACATCACCAATATAATCAGTAATAACCCCCTGCCCCCAAAGGACTTCATAATCATTCCCCATAATTACATTGGTCTGTTTTGTATTGCTGCTTATGGTAATGCTGGTCATTCCCTCTATTTTTTCCAGTTCAGCGATCAGCTTGCTGCTTTTTGGAATTGTTTTTCCATTGATGATCAGACAGACCATAATCTCTTTTGTAGTAAAACCGAATCGAATCAAAGCATGACGAATAAGCCCCTTCCCGTTTTTTTCATCATAAGAAGGTATTTTATTTTCTTTCATAAAGCGCAGTATTATTTCCAATATTTCCTTATTGACGGGCACGCCAAGAGCACAGTCTGTATTGGGAATAATGTCATGGGTGCGTCCCGCATAAAAACCGGTGACGGGATTCCCTTCTTTATCTGTTCCGAAAGGAAACTGAGCCTTATTTCTGTAATAAAAGGGGATGTCCATACCTACAACAGGCTCCATGACCTGCGTCAGATAATCTGCCGTTAATCCGCCGATATGCTCCAGGTTCCTTTTCACTTTAAGATTTTTAAACTCCAGTTGTTTTTCATAGGACATTTCCTGTATCTGACAGCCTCCGCATTTTCGAGCAGAGGAGCATTTGGGTTCTACACGGTAAGGTGAAGGCGCTATAACCTTACTCAGCCGGGCATATCCATAGTTCTTTTTTGCTTTGATTATTTTTGCTTCTATCTGGTCACCGATAACGGCGTCCTTAATAAACAAGGTATAGCCATTTACTTTGCCTATACCTTCTCCATTTACTCCAATATCTTCAATTGTAACATTAACTACATCATTCTTCTGCATATGAACACACTTTCTTAAATTGAAGTTTTTCTTAGATTTGACTCAAATAGGCGATTATAACCCAGCCAGTCTGTCCCCGTCTTATCTTTGAATATCTCCGTTAGTGTCTGCATCTTTGCGTCTGCATTATCTGCAAGATTGAGTGCGAATGCCTCTGCCAGTGCAGGCTTTTTAGGAGAACCATATTCCAGTTCACCGTGGTGGGCAATGATACAGTGTTTCCATTCACTTGCAAGTTTTTCCGGAAAACCGGGAATTGTGCGTATTGCATCACCGATCATTTCCACTCCAATGATAATATGCCCCAGAAGCTGGCCATCATCGGTATAATCATTATCAGGGAAGTCTGATAATTCTTTAGTCTTTCCAATATCATGACAAATTGCAGATGCATACAGCAGATCTTTATTGATGATGGAATATGTTTTTGCAAAGTATTCACAAAGTTTCAGTACACTTAATGTATGCTCCAGCAAGCCCCCTGCAAAACCGTGGTGAACAGTCTTTGCTGCCGAATGTCCCTTGAACGCCCTGATAAAATCCTCATCTTTTACAAAGTAATATTCTACTGCCTGATGCAGATATTGATTAGATATCTCTCCGATATAAGACAACAGCTCATTGTACATACTGTCTACATTTTTTTCAGATGTTGGCATGTAGTCTGCAGGATCATATTCCCCTTCCTGTGCTTTGCTGATCTGTTTTATGTTGATTTGCAGGTTGTTATTGTAGCTGATTACTTCCCCAAACACTTCAATAAAATCTTTTTCATCATAATCTGCTATTCCCTGTGAATTAGGATCCCATACTTTTCCATCCAATGTACCTGTTTTATCCTGCAGCTGCAGGTTATCATATGCTTTTCCATTTCTGGTCTCTGCTGAACGTTTTACTCTGCACAGATAGATACCTCTTATTGTCTCACCTTCATGTATTTCATTAATAAACTTCATCATTTCCTCCATTCTATGTTAACCTTTTCAGGGGTCTATCACATATTACATAATTCAGGCTGCCCTGTAACACGGCAGCCATTGACATATACGCACATCCAACTATACTATTCCAGACTTCCTATCGTCACCGTAAAATCAATATCCACGTATCCGTTTGCTCCCCGGCGTTTTCCTTTAATCTTAATATTTTCGCCTACCTTGCAACTTAGTATGGCCTTTTCATAAGACAATGTATTCGAAACCTTCGCACCTGAAACTTCCTGTAAAATATCACCACTTTGGATTCCTGCAGCCATAGCCGGTGAATCCGGATTAATTTCAGTAACATAAACACCTGCTGGCATTTCTTGTTCCTTAGCAATAGTATCATTTATTGTTGTTCCAAAAACCCCAACATAGGGCACACTTTCACCGTTTACCAAAAGTTCTATGGTGGATTTCAAATCTGAAATTGCCAGAGCTTTTGCTGTATTTCCTTCAGTTTTCCCCCATATATCGGAATCGATCATACCAACTGCTTCGCCTTTTAAATTAAATAAAACGCCTGTCCCGCCTTGTTCGGCGGCAATGTCTGTAGCCAGAACACTTCGTTGTCCATCTGCCATTGTTTCCTCATAGGCATTTGAGCTTACGATACCATATCCCACACCATCTGCATATCCAAAAGTATTTCCCAGAGCAATGACTACATCCCCCTTTATGGTTACGTTTGAATTACCAAGAGATGCCACCTGTATAGCACTCCATGTGGTACTGGCTATCTGTCCCCGCTGTATACTGAACACGGCAAACCCGCTGTTCTTATCCTGTTTTTTTAAACCCACCTCGTACTGGCTGCCGTCTGCAAATGTAGCTGTCCAGCTATCTGCATCAGCACATACGGCGTTATCACACAAAAGCAAAAGTTCCTGTCCATTATCTGCTGCAATCAGACCGGTAACGCTTCCCTCTGTCCCGCTTCCATTTTCTGCAGGAACCCCATCAGGACTGGTGGACTGAATGGTGGCTACGCATTTTTCAGCTTCTTTTGCAACATCGTACATACTTCTCATTATTTCTTTATAACTGTCCGCATTGAGTACAGGCGATACTTCTTCTGTTGTATCAGGAGTTTCTGTCTGTGCCGTATCATCCTCTTCGTCCTCTGGAATAGTCACTGTTTTGGGACTCTCCTGAAACTTGCTCTCCGCCCACGGTTTGAGCGCAAAAAATCCTAAACAGGTAAACGCTCCGAAAATCAGTCCGTATATTCCGACTCTTGTAAGCTGCGTCAGAATCTTTCTTCTGGTGACTGGCTTTGGCTTAATCGTTTCCTGCAAAAATGAGAAATTTTCTTCTTTGGGCTCTTTGGAGGCTGTTTCTGACTCTACTTGGGGATTCTCATCATTCGGCATAGGCTCTAATCTCCTTTAATTTATAGTATAACCGATTCGGCTGGATTGTTCAATAATAAGTACCGTGTTTTTCTGTTACCAGTGGCACAGACAGCCCCTGCAGAAAAATGGCCGTGTCTCCGTTAGACAAGATACCAGATTTATTTTTCACTCTTATCTTTTCAATATCCTTTAAATAGGGTAGAATGTACGTATGAAGTAGAATAAAAGGTGAAAAAAATGAATCAAAAAACTTTAAATAAACTGGAATACCATAAAATAATTACGAGTTTGGAAGAGCAGGCTTCCTCAATGAGAGGAAAACAGCTCTGCCGCAAATTAAGACCGATGACTGATCTGGATCGTATCAATACCTTTCAGGAACAGACTGCATCCGCATTTACCCGAATCATTAAAAAAGGACGAATTTCCTTCAGTGATGCGTTCCCTGTTGGAGAATCTCTTAAACGTCTGGAAATCGGAGGCGCACTGGGCAGTAAGGAACTGCTTCGTATCTGCAAGCTTTTAAAGACTGCTGCACGTGTCAAGTCTTATGGCAGACATGATACCCAGGACGAATTGGCAGACTGTCTGGATATTTATTTTGAACAACTGGAACCCCTTACTCCGCTGACAAACGAGATAGAACGCTGTATTCAGGGGGAAGATGAAATTAGTGATGATGCAAGCAGCACACTAAAAAGTATTCGCAGAAATATTAGCTTATTAAATGATAAAGTACATGCTACATTATCCAATCTGGTAAACGGTTCACTGCGTACTTATCTGCAGGATCCCATAATAACTATGCGCGGGGACCGTTACTGCGTACCTGTTAAGGCCGAATACCGGAATCAGGTAAATGGTATGATTCACGATCAGTCGTCCTCAGGTTCCACCTTATTTATTGAGCCGATGGCGGTTGTGAAACTGAATAACGACTTAAAAGAACTCTATGCCCGAGAGCAGGAAGAAATTCAGGTCATTCTTGCTCAACTGAGCGAAGAGACTGCCGGTTTTCTGGAAGAAATCCAAACCAATTACAAGACCCTGACTGATTTAGACTTTATCTTTGCAAGAGGTGCACTTGCGCTTTCTATGAATGGAAGCCGCCCTATCCTTAATACCAAGGGACACATTTATATACGTGAAGGTCGTCACCCTCTTCTGGACCCCAAAAAAGTAGTCCCTATCACCATTACGCTTGGTAAAGATTTTACACTGCTTATTGTTACCGGCCCCAATACAGGAGGAAAAACGGTTTCTTTAAAGACCGTAGGATTATTTACACTGATGGGACAGGCCGGACTGCACATTCCCGCAGGGGACCGCTCAGAACTAGGTGTTTTTCAACAGGTTTACGCAGATATAGGCGATGAGCAGAGCATTGAGCAGAGCCTGAGTACATTCTCTTCACACATGACCAATATTGTTTCTTTCCTTCAGGATGCAGATGAACATTCGCTGGTTTTGTTTGATGAATTAGGTGCAGGTACTGACCCTACAGAAGGAGCAGCTTTGGCTATTGCTATTTTATCTTTTCTGCACCGCCAAAATATCCGAACAATGGCAACTACCCACTACAGTGAACTAAAGGTATTTGCCCTTACTACCCCCGGTGTAGAAAATGCCAGCTGTGAATTTGATGTTGAAAGTTTAAAGCCCACATACCGGCTGTTAATTGGAATACCAGGTAAAAGTAATGCTTTTGCAATATCTGGCAAACTGGGGCTGCCGGATTATATTATTGAAGAGGCAAGACAGCACCTGACTGAACAGGATGTTTCGTTTGAAGACCTGCTTACTAATCTGGAAATCAGTAAACGTACAATTGAAAAAGAACGCAACGATATTGAAACATATAAACGTGAGGTTGAGGCCTTAAAAACTCAAGCAAAACAAAAACAGGAAAAAATCGAAGAACAAAAAGAACGTATTATAAAAGAGGCAAATGAAAAGGCCGGCAGCATACTGCGGGAGGCAAAGGAACTGGCCGATGAGACCATGAAGAACTTCCGCAAGTTCGGCAAAGAGAATGTCTCTGCCGCTGATATGGAAAAAGAGCGTGAGCGCCTCCGGCAGAAAATGAAGGAAACGTCTTCCGCAAATTCTCTTCCTGTACAAAAGCAAAAAAAGGCATACAAACCGGAAGACTTTAAGCTTGGAGAATCTGTCCGTGTGTTAAGCATGAACTTAAACGGAACAGTCAGCTCTCTTGCTGATTCAAGAGGCAATCTGACTGTACAGATGGGTATTCTTCGGTCTCAGGTGAATATAACAGACCTGGAAATCATAGATAAAACAGGTTCCTATACTACTCCGGGGATGAAACGGACTTCCAAAGGAAAGCTGAAAATGAACAAGTCTTTATCCGTACGTCCGGAAATTAATTTATTAGGAAAAACGGTTGACGAAGCTGTATCAGAACTGGATAAATATCTGGATGATGCCCTATTATCTCATCTGGGTACGGTACGGGTAGTACATGGTAAAGGCACGGGTGCCCTGCGTAAAGGAATTCACGAATACCTTCGCAGACAAAAACACGTAAGTTCCTATCGTCTGGGTGAATTTGGTGAGGGCGATGCGGGTGTCACCATTGTTGAACTAAAATAATATCTGACTATATCAGATACAAGCTCATAAACAACATGTACCCTTAAGGAGGTCATACCATGGTGGTTAAACAGAAAATTTTGATTGTTGACGATGATGAGAATATTGCAGAACTGATTTCTCTCTATCTGATTAAAGAATGCTTTGATACAAAAATTGTATATAACGGCGAAGATGCACTGTCTGCTTTTGAAACCTATCATCCCAATCTGATCCTTTTGGATCTTATGCTTCCAGGTATCGACGGGTATCAGGTCTGCCGTGAAGTCCGTGCCAAATCAACCACGCCCATTATTATGCTTTCTGCAAAAGGGGAGGTCTTTGACAAGGTTCTTGGACTGGAACTAGGTGCCGATGACTATATTATGAAACCCTTTGACTCCAAGGAAATGGTGGCCCGGGTGAGAGCCGTCCTCCGCAGATATCAGCCGGTTAAGCAGGAAGAAAATACAGAAGATAAAACAAAATGTGTTGAGTATGACGGGCTGACCATTAATCTTACTAATTATGCCGTAGTGTGTGACGGACATCCCGTAGAGATGCCCCCAAAAGAGCTGGAACTATTGTATTTTCTGGCGGCTTCTCCTAATCAGGTGTTTACTAGAGAACAGCTTTTGGATCAGATCTGGGGCTATGAATATATCGGAGATACCCGCACAGTAGACGTTCATATCAAACGTCTTCGTGAAAAAATTAAAGACCACACCTCCTGGGGGTTGAGTACTGTCTGGGGAATCGGTTATAAGTTCGAAATGAAATAACATTGTTGTCTCTGTTAAAGGAAGTGCCACATGAAAAGTACCTTGTACTTAAAATTTATTATCCTATATATTATTTTCGGATTTGTCAGTTTTTTTACCGTGGGAATTCTGACCAACCAGTTAATGATGGATAAATTAAAGCAAAATGATTCTCAAAATTTATATAAAGAAGCAAATTTAATTGCTAACGATTATCTTCCTTCCTATTTTATGGAGGGTGGTTCTGCATGGGCTGTACACTCTCAGCTCAACGCCATGAAAATATATCTAAATTCGTCTCTATGGTTCGTGGAATCAGACGGAACGCTAATCACCTCTTCCAGTGTAGGGAAAACAGGTGCTCCTGATGCAATTGAGGATTTTGACCCGGCTGAAATAGGCAGCAATCAGTATATTACAGGAAATTATCACGGCTATTTTGATGAAGACGTAATTACCGTTATGGCCCCTGTTACCAAAGGTTTCTATATTAAAGGATATCTTTTGATTCACAAACCGGTTTCCTATATACATGCGGTATGTAATCAGATGATGCTCCCTGTATATATTACAGTAGCGGTCATCTTTGTCTTATCCTTTATGATACTCTTTGGCTTTCAGTTTTTTATCTATCAGCCTCTTCGGCAGATTACAGAGGCGGCAAAACAGTACGCCTTAGGCAACCTGACCTATGAAATTCCGGTATATACACATGATGAAATGGGTTATCTTTCAGCTTCATTAAACTATATGTCCGCGCAGCTCCAGGACATGGAAGAATACCAGAAGAAAATCGTGGCTAATGTTTCCCACGATTTCCGCTCTCCCCTTACCTCCATCAAAGGGTATGTAGAGGCAATGACTGACGGTACTATCCCACCTGAACTTCATGGCAAATATCTGGATATTATCCTGTTTGAAACTGAACGGCTTACTGATTTGACCAAAGATCTGCTGACCTTAAATGAGTTCGATACAAAGGAATTGCTACTGGCCAAGAGTGAATTCGATGTTCAGGAAATGATTAAAAATACTGCCGCAGCATTTGAAGGAACCTGTACCAGCAGGCGTGTATCCATTGAGCTTTTGCTCCTTCACGACCCACCTGTCGTATTTGCTGACAAACGTAAAATACAACAGGTACTTTACAATTTAATTGACAATGCCATTAAATTCAGTGAAAACGAATCTGCAGTAACCATCGAGGTCAGTCAGAGGGGAGACAAAATCTTTATTTCCGTAAAAGACTCCGGCATGGGAATTCCCCGCAAAGAATTAAACAAAATTTGGGAACGTTTTTATAAATCCGATCTTTCCAGGGGTAAAGATAAAAAAGGGACCGGTCTTGGACTTGCTATTGTAAAAGAAGCTATACAGGCCCACGATGAACATATCAATGTGATCAGCACAGAAGGTGTTGGTACAGAATTTATCTTTTCTTTAAGCAGATCGGAAAACAAGAACAAAAAGGAACACAATGAATAGACGGTAACACTGCTGAATGAGAAAAAATAGGGGATGGAAATCTGATGACTATCATCATAATTTCCATCCCCTTATTCTTTTAACACCATTTTTCGTTTCTTATTTGTACAGCATGTTTTGTATAGATTCTTCTTCCAGGTTATCCTGTGTTACCCAGATATACCCGGTATTTACTTCAGCTTCGTTACCACTTTCAAGTATTGTACGTGCCGCTGCCACAACAGAAGCATAACCGATTCCAAAGGGATTCTGTACTACCAGCCCCTTGATATCACCGCTTTTCAGCGCATCTATCTGCTCACTGCCTGCATCAAATCCCATAAGAACAACATCACCAATCTTGTCCGCCTGTTTCAGCGCAGAAAGACCCAGCTGTGTAGCTGTTACGTTAGTGCCGAAACAGCCCTTAATATCCGGATGTTTTTCCAGATAATACAAAATCACATCTTCATCGGTAAGGCTGTCTGCGGTAATCTGTTTTTCTGTATCCTTTTTATCCTTATTCTTTTCTTCTGCAATTTCCTTTTTCATCTCATCCATGTTATCCAGATATAAGGTCTCATCAACAGATACATCAGGATGATTTGTTTCTATTTCATTAAGAAAACTATTTTGCCGTTCTATACTTGAAGCAGATTTAGAATCGTGAACAAGCAGCAGAATGCCACCTTTATCCTCGATTTCATCACAGAGTTTATATGCACCGGTTCTTGCGGCCTCTGTGTTGTCAGTCTTTACTGTGCATTGTATTCCCTGATAAGCGTTGCCTGAGTCCAGCGCGATTATAGGTATACCGTTCTCTGTTGCCAGATCAAATTGTACCGTACAGGCCTCAGCATCAATACTTGCTATCCCCACTGCATCAGGATAACGAGCCAGTTCTTCATCTAAAATATTTACCTGTTCATCAATATCTTCTACATCTTCAGGAGCATTAAAGGTGACTTTAACTGCTCTGTCACCGGTATAGCCCAGAACTCCGTTCAAATCAGCCGCAGCCTGCTCTACTCCTCTTTTTATCTCTTTCCAGTAAGAAGATCCGCTGTCTCTTCCTATAATAGATATATATGTTCCCTGTTCAAGATCCAGTCCCCGTACATTATCATAAGCTGAGGGAGAAATAGCATTCAGATTATCCTGATAAATCGGCTCCTCTGCTGCATCACCCGTAAATGTGGGAACATCTTCTTTTTTACTGCATGCACAAACCGACAATATAACACCCATTATTGCAAACAGGGTGATTGTCCATTTTCTTTTCATATCAATTGCCTCCAGATTTTATCTACCTGTCTCCAGATTACCACCTATATACTATACACCAATCTTATGAAAAATAAAGAAATATTTTCTTAATTTTAACGAAATTTGTTATGAATTTTTTATATTCTCTTCATTTTTTGCCGGAAAATGTCATTTTAATGCTTCTGCAAGCTGTTGAACGGATTAGAATTGTATCTGATTTAGAGCATAAAACTGCTTGTATATTTATCTTTTTTGTATTAGAATGAAGTGGATGACAGCAATGAAAATACTGTCCAAGATATGATAAAGGAGGATACATACTATGGCACACGTAATTAGTGATGAATGTGTAAGCTGCGGTTCTTGCGAAGGCGAATGTCCAGTAGGAGCTATTGCTGAAGGTGATGGCAAATACGTAATCGACGCTGATGCTTGCGTAGATTGTGGAGCATGCGAGGCAGCCTGTCCTACAGGCGCTATTTCAGCAGAATAATTTATATAGCGTAAAGTGATCACAGCACAAAAGAAGTTCTTGTTCAATCGACGTCGATTATCCAAGACATAAACCGGTTCCCATCCAGAAGCAGTACTAAAGATACATTACTGTTCCGGGATGAGGACCGGTTTAATTTTTATTGTTCATCTAGAGAGGACGTATCTTGACTTTTATGAACGCCAACTGTATGCTTGAGATAAAGGCGGTGTTAACGTGGAATTAAATGCATCCAATATGAGACAGACCAACTTTCAGTCTCTAAATCAGAGTTTGTATCTGACTGAAGACTTATTTTTATGCCATTGCGGGGTAGAATTTTGTCCTCCTAAACATTCCTGCGGTCCGAAGGCGCAAAATGAATATCTTATACATTTTATATTTCAAGGCAGTGGTTTTTTCAACATCAATGACAAAACATATGAGCTGGTGCAAGATCAGGCGTTTCTTCTGCCCCCCGGCACTGAGACCTGCTATTATGCCGATCCCAGGGATCCCTATGCCTATGCATGGATCGCTTTTAACGGTCGGCTTGCTTCAGATTATCTGTCACAGACCGGACTATCCCCAGATTGTCCGGTCTGTGATTTGACCGTTCCTGCCTCAGACTTCAAGCTGATTATTGAACAAATACTAAAAACTAAAACATTGGATATTTCCAATGATTTTATCAGAACAGGATATCTTTATCATCTGCTCAGCAAACTAATAGCTTCTGACCAGAAGAAATATACCGGGCAGAAACCATTGTTTTATCCTGCAGATACCTACGCTGAATACGCAAAACAGTACATAGACTTAAATTACAGCAGCATTACCATTACAGATGTTGTAAATTATATTGGGCTGAGCCGTTCCTATCTTTATAAAATATTTAAACAGAAGTACACCCTGTCTCCCCAGAACTATTTAATAAAATGCCGCATTGATAAGGCTTGTATTCTGCTGAAAACCACCAGGCAAACAGTTACCGCTATTTCTTCGGCTATCGGATATGGTGATTCCCTGACCTTTTCCAAGGAGTTTAAAAAACATCTGGGACTTAGTCCAAAATACTATCGCACAGCCAGTACCACTTGTGGGGAGGAAGAAGAATATGTATCAGAAACCAGCAACTTACAGTGAACACGCAGGATATCGCTGCCTAAGCAGCCTCCAGAGCCGCTCCAGCGACCTCTATCTCACACATTGTGGGATTCAGGTCTGTCCCCCTCTTCATACATGGGGACCTGACACAAGAAAAGAGTATCATATGCACTTTATTCTCAATGGTGAAGGACATCTGGAAATCAGAGGAAAGACACATCATTTGAAGCGGAGTCAGATTTTTGTACTACCGCCAAATGTACGTGCTTATTATTATGCTGATAAAGAAAATCCCTGGTATTATGCATGGGCAAGTTTCCAGGGAAAAAGAGCTGCTGAGTTTTTAAAACTTGCCGGATTTGCAGACTCCTGCATTATACGTAAAACCGTGATACCGGCAGAACAATTCAGCTCTATTATTCATGAAATGCTTCTGGTTAATAAATTGACTCTGGAAAATGAATTACTCCGTACCGGTTATTTATACCAGCTGATTGGTTTATTGATCGGCTCTCACGAAGAACTGACCGGCAACCGTGATAAAAAAAACCAGTATACCGGCGATTCCTATGTAGACCACGCTCTACAGTACATACACTTTAACTACAATACCCAGATGCGCATTCAGGATATGGTTGACTACCTTGGTATAAACCGTTCATACCTGTTCTACCTATTCAAAGAACGGTTGAACCAGTCCCCAAAGGAATATCTTATCTGGTATCAAATGGAAAAAGCAAAGGATCTTCTTCTTTCCTCTTCTTATGACATAAAAGAAGTGGCAAAAAGAGTGGGTTATTCTGATTCACTTGCGTTCTCCAAGATTTTTCGTCAAAGTACCGGAGACAGCCCTACCGCTTATCGCATAAAATCTGGTGACCGGCGCACGACTTAGTGCGCCTTTTCCGGTTTAACTAGCCGGAACATTACCAAACACTTGTCGTATAATATAAAGCGCATTTTCTACCCGTCTTCTTGAGCAGGCAAGATTTATGCGGATAAAACCGTCACCATTCTCACCGAAATAGCTGCCTTCATTTACCTCCAATAACATTTTATCGTGAAAATACTGACGCAGACTTTCACTGTTCATCCCTGTTTTTCTACAGTCAAGCCAGAGCAGATATGTTCCCTCGGGCTTTCTGACTTTTATATCTGGCACATCTTTCTTAATGGCATCCACAAAAAAGTCAATGTTACCTTCCAGATACTCATTAAGTTCTAAAAGCCACTGTTTTGAATGGTTATATGCGCCCAGAAGTGCGGGTTCTACCAGAATATTTGGTGCCGGTATTAATGCCTTTTCAAGCGCTGTAAGGAACTTTTCCCGAAGTAACTCATCGGAAATAATAAAATTGGAAACATGAATGCCGGCTAGATTAAATGCTTTAGAGGGCGCTGTGCATTCAATCGTAAGACTTGCAGCTTCACGGGAAATACTGGAAAGAAAAACATGACTGGTATCTCTGCTGAGAATCTCACAATGAATATTATCGGAAATAATATAAACCCCATGTCGAACACATATTTCTGCTAATTTTTCCAGCTCATCTCTTTTCCATACCCTGCCTACAGGATTATGTGGATTACATATAATCACTGCTTTCGTTTTTTCTGTAATTCGTTGTTCAAAATCAGCAAAATCCATTGTATAATATCCATCCTGATTTATTAAAGGTGATGTGACCAGTTTCCTGTCATTATACTCAACTGCGGTAAAAAAGGGTCCATATACCGGTGTAAAAATAATGATTTCATCTCCCGGACTGCTGACTGCCTGAACCGCTATAGACAACCCCAGCACAACATTGGGAATATAAGTAATCCAGTCTCTTCTGACTTCATACTTGTGTACGTCCTTCATCCAGTTTATTACTGCTTCATAATAATCGTCTGTCAGTATCTTATACCCGTATACTCCGTGTTCCACTGCCTTTTTTAGCTGCTCCTGTATTGCCGGTGCAGCCTTAAAATCCATATCTGCTACCCACATAGGATTTATCTCATCAGTCATGAACGGACTATCCCACTTGATTGCTCCTGTCCCCCTCCTTTCTATCTCTTCATCAAATATACTGTTAAATACTTTCATTTCTTGTACTCTCCTTATTTATGCTGACTGATATAGATGACAGGCCACTTTATGTCCGGGTTTTACTTCTAATAAATCAGGAGTTGTTGTTCTGCAGATTTCCATGGCATAAGGACATCTGCTGGAAAACCTGCATCCCGGTTTCGGATTAATTGGGCTTGTAACTTCACCTTTTACGGGTATCTCTTCCTTTTCTCTGGCTGCTGCAGGATCTGCCGTTGGTATGGCAGAGAGTAAGATCTGTGTGTAAGGATGAAGTGTATTCTCATAAAGTTCATCTGTAGCAGCACTCTCCACCATTGTGCCCAAATACATGACAATAACTCTGTCTGAAATGTATTTGACCACACTCAGATCATGGGCAATAAACACATAGGTAAGATTTCTCTCCTTCTGCATCCGCTTAAGCATATTTATTACCTGTGCCTGGATTGATACATCCAGTGCAGATATAGGTTCGTCACATACAATAAATTCAGGATCTACCGACAATGCCCTTGCTACCCCAATGCGCTGTTTCTGCCCTCCGCTGAATTCGTGGGGAAAACGTGACATATGCTCTTTACTCATCCCCACCGTCTGTAAAAGATCCGCAACTTTTTTCTCTACTGCAGATTTATCCAGCTTTTTTTGATAAAGCCTGATTCCCTCTTCAAGAACTTCTTTTATGGTCATACGGGGGTTCAATGATGCATATGGATTTTGAAAAATCATCTGAACTTTTTGACAGAATTCTTTCTTTAGCGGCTGCTTTCTATATTCCTTCAGATTTTTCCCCCTATAAAACACTTCTCCCTTTGTTATATCGTAAAGATTTACAAGACATCTTCCAAGTGTGGACTTGCCACATCCCGATTCTCCCACCACCCCAAGTGTTTCTCCCTGAAACACCTGAAATGACAAATCTTCTACTGCATGCAGAGTCTCTTTCCCGGAAAGCCGGAAATACTTGCACAAATTGTTTACCTCAATCAGTACTTCCTGATATGACTTCTCTTCCATCACCGCTCTCCCCCTTCGCTTTGATAAAGATTTTCGATTCTGGGTGCCCTATGATCCTGCAGCCAGCAGCAGACTTTGTGCTCCTTTGCCAGTTCTATCTCTTTTGGCATTTCTTTGTGGCACACTTTCATTCCAAATTCACACCTGGGAGCAAAGGGACATCCGAGGGGAGGGCTGAATAAATCAGGAGGAGATCCGTCGATCGGTTTTAATTCTGCATGTTTATCCGTATCAAGAGTGGCAATAGAACTCAGCAGACCTCTTGTATAGGGATGAGCAGTTTTATAGAACAATTCATCCACAGAAGCACGTTCCAGAATCTTTCCGCCGTACATAACAAGCACTCTGTCACACAGCTTTGCAATGACTCCCAGATCATGAGTAATTAAGATGACCGAAATATGAAACTCCCTGCTCAGCTTCTTGAACAGCTTTAATATCTGAGATTCTATGGTCACATCCAAAGAAGTCGTGGGTTCATCTGCAATAATGATTTTGGGTTTGCCGATCAGCGCCATCGCTATCATGACCCTTTGTTTCATCCCTCCGCTCAACTCATGCGGATACTGTTTCATCCGTCTCAGTGGATCGCTGATTCCTACTTTGCAAAGAACATCTTCCACTTCCTTGTGGATTTCCTGCTTTGAAATATTTCTTCGCCTTTTTATAATCTCCCCGATCTGTTTCCCTATTTTCATTGTAGGATTTAAGGAAGTCATCGGATCCTGAAAAACAAATCCGATTTCCTCACCCCGGATTTCTCTCATCTCTTTATTTGATTTGGATACAATGTCCTCACCTTTATAAAGTATTGATCCCCCCTCAAAAAAACCGGCTTTAGGCGGATTAAGTTTAAGTATACACTGTGCGGTTACACTTTTGCCACAGCCAGATTCGCCTACTACACCCAAGATTTCTCCAGGGCGTACAGAAAAGCTTACATCTCGTACCGCCTTAACTACTCCGCCATACGTATGAAAAGAAAAACTTACATTTTTCAGTTCCAGAATAGATTCCACTGTATTTTCCTGCATAACTACTCCTCCCCCCGAAGTCTGGGATCAAAAGCATCACGAAGTCCATCTCCCAGCAGATTTAATGCCAAAACAGTCGTACAGATAAAAAATCCCGGAATGAGCAGCTGGGTTGGTGCAACACGAAGCATTTTAATTCCCTCTTTAGCCAAAATCCCCCAGCTCGCCGTTGGTGGCGCAACACCCAGACCAATAAAGCTCAGGAACGCCTCACTGAAAATAGCACCCGGAATTGCTGATGTCAGGTTCGTAATGATTAATCCCAGAACATTGGGAATCAGATGCTTGACAATGATTACAATAGAAGGCACACCCAGAACTTTTGCTGCAAGGACAAAATCCTGTTCCTTTAGTCTTAAAATCTCTCCTCGTATAAATCTGCAGCTACCGATCCATCCTACAATAGTCATTGCAATCACAAGGCTGAAAACGCCTCGTCCAATAACAAGCATTACAAGAATTGTGACGATCAGGTTTGGTATTCCGTAAAGGACTTCTACCAGACGCATAATAAGAATATCTGCTTTGCCTCCAAAATATCCGGATATACCTCCAATTAAAGTTCCTATTACTGCATTAAGAAGGGCAGCTAAAAAGCCGATAGACAGAGAAACTCTGGCTCCCATCCATACACGAACAAACAAATCTCTTCCCAGCGAATCCGTACCAAACCAATTTTGTACAGATATCCCCGCACTTAAATTGGAAGGGTCTTGTTCTGCATAATTAAAAGGACTTAAAACGGGAACAAAAACAGCCATTAAAATATATAAGGCTATAAGAATCAATGAAAAAAAGGCTATACGGTTTTTCTTGATTCTCAGCCAGGCATCTTCCCAGTATGAAAGTGCCGGTCTGGTGATAGATTCCATTTGTTCCAGCTGCTTTCCTACGACCTCAAATTCATTATCGTTTATTTCTTCTCCACTATTCATCTAAAGCCACCTCAACTTACTCGAATTCTAGGGTCAACTAAACCATATACAATGTCTGTTATTGTTGTGGCTATTACCAGCAGAACCCCGTAAAAAATAGTCATTCCAAGAACCATGGTATAATCCAGTCCACTGATGCTGTCAACATAATATTTTCCCATACCGGGAATTGCAAAAATTGATTCTATTACAAATGTTCCCGTCAGAATACTTGCCACAATAGGACCCATAATAGTAACAAGAGGCATAATTGCATTTCTTATTTCATGTCTTGTAATGATCTGAAATTCCGATATTCCCTTTGCTCTTGCCGTCTTTATGTAGTCCTGATTCACCACTTCCAGCATGCTGGAGCGCATAATCCTGGATACCGATGCAAGTGTGGCGAACCCCAGAGAAATCATTGGTAGAATCGTATATTCGATGCCCTTATACTGGGCAATAGGCAGTAGTCCCCAGCGGATACCAAAAAAGTACTGCAGAACTCCCCCCATAATAAAATCAGGAACGCTGGTTCCGATAATTGCAATCATAATACAGACAAAGTCCAGTTTTCTTCCTCTATTTAGTGCTGCTGTAATTCCCAGAACGATTCCGACTGAGAATGCAAACACTAGAGCTCGTATTCCTACATCCGCAGAATAGGGAAATGCTTTTAAAATTAAACTGGTTACGGTCTGATTGCTGTAACTCATGGAGTATCCAAGGTCACCGTGCAGCAGGTTTCTCAGGTATTGCACATACTGAACAGGCAGCGGTTTATCGAGGCCGTAATAGGCCTCCATAACCGCTTTTACCTCAGGAGTCAGCTTTGGATTTGTAAAGGGGCCTCCAGGCATGAGCCTTACCAAAAAGAAAACTACTGTAATGAGGATAAGAACCGTGATTACAGACATCATTATTCTTTTTAGTATAAATTTTTTCAATGTTATTCACGCACCTTCTATTCTTCTATGTCGGCATGTATCCAGTTGTAAGTAGCAGCCACAAAACATGGAGTGAAATCTTTTAACTTATCATTAATTAAGTAAGATTTTTCTGCACACATTACCGGAATAATAGGCAGGTCTTCGCAGACCACTTTTTCTGCTTCAACCATATATTCATATCTTTTGACCGGGTCTAACTCAGTCTGAGAACTTAACATTGCCTTATCATATGCTTCACCTACATAATTGCTATGATTCGATGAATTATCGGAAATAAATAATTCCAGATATGTATATGGATCAGAATAGTCTGGTGAAAATCCGCCGATCATAAGTCCGAAATTTTCTTCTGCCCAGTTAGACCAGTATTGTTTTGCCGCAATCTGTTCTACTTCCACATTAATTCCAAGGTTTTTCTTAATCTGTTCCTGATATACTTCCGCACTCTTTCTTGATGCCTCCGTATCACTGCATAGAAGAGATATGCTGATATCTTCAGCTTTCGCAATGTTAAGCTCGCTCATTGCAGCTGATAAAAATTCCTTTGCTTTTTCAGGTTCACTGGTTTCTGAATAAAGATCAAGAGGATAATCTTCTCCGTATGTACTTGATGTTCCGGTCAAAACAGGAAGAACCAATCTGGTTGCCGGACTTCCCATACCACCTTTAGCCATGGTAATATATTCACTTCTATCTAAAGCTGCGCTTACTGCTTTTCTAAAATTACTGTTTGCGTATATCTCATTATCTTCCAGATTAAACTGCAGATATTCTACACTTCCGGTTAAGAATGTATCCGCATCAGGATAATTGGAAACCTGTTCAGACGGGATTTCAACAAAATCTAACTCTCCGTTTTCAAACATGCCCAGCTGAGTGGACGCATCCGGTATGATTTCTATATTAACTTTATCCATATTAATATTATCAGCATTCCAATATTCTTCATTTTTTGTCAAGACCAGACCTTCATTTTTGCTCCATTCTTCAAGCGCAAAAGGTCCATTATAAACAGCTGTGTCTGGAGCTGTCCCGTAATCTTTTCCTTTTTCTTCCACAATATCTCTTCTTGCAGGAAGCAGTGCCGGTGTGGAAAGCATACCTACAAAATAACTTGCAGGATATTCCAATTGGAACTCTATGGTCTTATCATCCACTACATTGATTCCAAGATCTTCTAAAGGAAGTTCCCCTTTTACAATCTTACTTGCATTTTTTACCCAGCCTGCTAGATAGGAACCGGGAGATGCAACTTCTGGATCTACCACTCTCTCAAATCCATACTTATAATCATCTGCCACTACTTCTTTACCGTCACTCCATTTTGCGCCATCTCTTAAATGGAAGGTGTAAGTAAGGCCATCATCAGATACATCATAAGACTCTGCTCCCGCAGGTACTACATCTGAGCCATCGAGCCGATACAGCCCTTCATACAGATGAAAATCAATAGCCCCTTCATTCATTGTGGTGCATAATTGCGGATCTAAGGTAAATGGATCTGTAATCAGGGCAAATGTCAGCTCTTTTTGACTTTCATTTACAGAACCAGATGCAGTGCTTTTTGCATCATCTCCACTCTCTCCTGGCACCGTACAGCCGGTCAGCATTATTGCAGATAAAAGCACTGCAATCACTCTTTTTTTCATATATTCTTCCTCCTTAATAACAGTATCCAGTTTGATACTGTGATCTATGTTGCTACTATCTTAAGTTAATAGCTTCAGATAAAGTATATCTTCATGTCTTTTTCGCATGTCATTTTGTTATTTTTTGTCTATTTCATATAATATGTACATGTTTACAAATATAATTTTATGCATTTTATATATGTTATCTAATTTATTAATACTTTATTTTACATTTATACAGCTAAAATCAGTAAACAAGAAACATTACACCATATAATTACTCTTAACATGAAGTACTTTAGCATTAATATTTATCCATTTTTCTTCTCTAAAAAGAAACATAATACCATGTCTTCAGCATTTTTTATTTTTTACATTTTTTTATTTTTAAATATTCTGCCGCAATTTGACGAACGATTACCCCCTTGTTTTCCTATGCTCTATGGTATAATAACACCGAGCGAAGAATAAAATTACCATTTGTAAGGAGGTATAAGTATAGTATGGGTGAGGTCAGATTTATGATTTCTGAAGCCGCCAAACAGGTAAAGGTTGAGTCCCATGTATTACGCTACTGGGAAGAGGAACTTGATCTGGAAATTGGACGAACAGAAATGGGACATCGATATTATACGAAGGACGATATACAACTTTTCCGCTGTATTAAGAAACTAAAAGATGAAGGAATGCTGTTGAAAGATTTAAAACCTCTGATCCCCGAACTAAAAGAAACACGGCTCAGACTTCAGAATTCTGAAGACCCTAAACCAGAGAACAAAAAAAAATCAGTTGAACCCTTGGACATGCAGTCCTTGAAGAAATCAACTGATCAGGCAGGCACTAAATCTGCGGATAAAATGTCTGTTGAAAAGGACAAGCCTGTCCCGGCTGCTGCCAAAGCAGAGGTGCCAACATCTCCTGAAGTTCCAGAGGCAAAGAAAAAGCTTGCAGCAACAGAGACTTCGACCCAGGAAAAAACTGTACCTGCTGAAGTCAAAACATCGGATGTAAGCGTGGCTCAGGCAGATATTATTCCGATTACACAGCTGGAACAAGTTCGATCTCTAATTGGCGATGTGCTGACAGAAGTTGTAACCACAAATAATGAAAGTTTGAAAAAAGACATAAGCCGCACTGTTACCAAAGACGTTATGCGGGAAATGGACCTCCTTTTCCAGGCAAAAGAACGTCAGGAAGAAGAACACTTCCGTAAACTGGACTGCCTGATCAGACAGCAGCAGGCGAATCGAAGAGAAGCTGCTCGTGAAAACCCCATAGGTAAGTTAAAAAAACTTCTTACATAAAATTATGTTGCTTTTTATAAGAGTGTGGATAAATGAACCCACCTCCCAATTTCTAGATTCTTAGATTAAAGATTTTGGGAGGAAGTTCGAAATCTACGCTCTTTTTATTATAATACAAACACATCTAATGTTGTTATTTATCAATAACTTACATGGGTTTATACGTGGCGTGGATATCTATTTCAATACATCTAATGTTGTTATTTATCCTTTCTTGGGTTATCTGTGTAATCCCCTACAATCATTTCAATACATCTAATGTTGTTATTTATCGGAAGGAAACGGCACAGCTCAGGAAGAACACTAAAGAATTTCAATACATCTAATGTTGTTATTTATCTGTAGTAATGTGCGAATATCTTCCTGCAATCATTTTATTTCAATACATCTAATGTTGTTATTTATCTTCACCGTTCCATCATCTCTCCAGTCAATCTCTTCATTTCAATACATCTAATGTTGTTATTTATCGATATTCTATTGAATAGGATGGAAGAAGAAGCCTAATTTCAATACATCTAATGTTGTTATTTATCTAAATCAGAAGAAACAATGCACCCCAGTGAAACCATTTCAATACATCTAATGTTGTTATTTATCAGTGGTCAAAATAAAGAAACAGGCGGATGGAGTTTATTTCAATACATCTAATGTTGTTATTTATCCTAACCCAACAACATGCGCTACATAATTATCGATTTCAATACATCTAATGTTGTTATTTATCTAAGTCCTCTAACCAGTATTGTCCGTTCATATTTATTTCAATACATCTAATGTTGTTATTTATCCATCTTAACACTAACCAAATCATCCGTATTAGTCGCATTTCAATACATCTAATGTTGTTATTTATCCTAATTTATAAGTAGAATTTAACACCGCAATATTATTTCAATACATCTAATGTTGTTATTTATCATATCTATTCCATTTCCTAATACCACTCTGTCTCCATTTCAATACATCTAATGTTGTTATTTATCCCGTTTTGTCTTCCTGTTCTTTCAGCGGAATATTTTATTTCAATACATCTAATGTTGTTATTTATCTCACTCTCATTTCGCCACCGATCATTTCATACTTTATTTCAATACATCTAATGTTGTTATTTATCCTCACACAGTCCGCCGTCCACCGATTTTCGATACATTTCAATACATCTAATGTTGTTATTTATCAAGACGGCAGTTGATTCCTTGGATATGTCAGCGGATTTCAATACATCTAATGTTGTTATTTATCGTGGATGTGAGATTCCTTTCAAGGGATTCCACGCATTTCAATACATCTAATGTTGTTATTTATCGCAATGGAACAATTGGGCGTATCTTTCTATGACTCATTTCAATACATCTAATGTTGTTATTTATCGTTATACGTAGGAGCAGTATTCGTTTTAATGATGCATTTCAATACATCTAATGTTGTTATTTATCTACAAGGGGGCTATCGGTGCAGCAAAACAGTTGTCATTTCAATACATCTAATGTTGTTATTTATCTGAAGGTGGCGAAATATACGATAGAACTATGCTCATATTTCAATACATCTAATGTTGTTATTTATCGGAATTCTAATACTATTTAAAGCAGATAAACTCTCATTTCAATACATCTAATGTTGTTATTTATCCTATTGCATTTGCTGATTCGCTGGTGGAAATTGGATTTCAATACATCTAATGTTGTTATTTATCTGTTCCTGGTTATTATCACGTATGCGTAACTTCTATTTCAATACATCTAATGTTGTTATTTATCGTCAAATACCCTAAGTATCCATCACCTTCCGCATTATTTCAATACATCTAATGTTGTTATTTATCGAAGAATTTTGGATAAGCGCACGTGAACCAAGCGAATTTCAATACATCTAATGTTGTTATTTATCTACCTTTTCCTATCTGCCCCGCTGAATTCGAATCTAATTTCAATACATCTAATGTTGTTATTTATCTGTAGAACTTGATTCACCAGAAATCGACCACTCCACATTTCAATACATCTAATGTTGTTATTTATCGAAAACTATGCGTACTACAAAGATAATGAGCGCAATTTCAATACATCTAATGTTGTTATTTATCACTTACATTTGCTCTTTTTCTCTCTGCTGTTCTTATTTCAATACATCTAATGTTGTTATTTATCAATAATCTTTACACCATCATTACCGGCATAAGCGATTTCAATACATCTAATGTTGTTATTTATCTGAAGGTGGCGAAATATACGATAGAACTATGCTCATATTTCAATACATCTAATGTTGTTATTTATCACAAAACAATCCGTTAATATTTGGTTATAAAAACTTATTTCAATACATCTAATGTTGTTATTTATCCAATGGGACTTGCCGAGTTCCGCTGTTTATGCGCATTTCAATACATCTAATGTTGTTATTTATCTTCATGTACAGGCTTAATGCTTTATCGGTAACATCATTTCAATACATCTAATGTTGTTATTTATCGAAATACCAATACATTGTCACGACTTTTGTGTACTGATTTCAATACATCTAATGTTGTTATTTATCATCAAATACATGTATGGTAGTATTTCTATATCTCGATTTCAATACATCTAATGTTGTTATTTATCGAAGTATTTTGCTGTCGGCGTATTGCTTCAAAGCATATTTCAATACATCTAATGTTGTTATTTATCACATGGAAACCAAAATAGTAGAGGATTTAAACAAACATTTCAATACATCTAATGTTGTTATTTATCCGCGCTGAGAAGCCTTGAAAACGATGGATTACCCAATTTCAATACATCTAATGTTGTTATTTATCTTCCATCTGTCCTTGATTATTACGTAATAGATAATAATTTCAATACATCTAATGTTGTTATTTATCTTCACAAGGTTACTTAGAAAAGCGTTCGCCAGCGGTATTTCAATACATCTAATGTTGTTATTTATCGTTCAATGTTCGTTATTGTGGTAGGATAGAACTTCATTTCAATACATCTAATGTTGTTATTTATCAAAGAACACTTTATTACCATTTGCCGTGACTGTATTTCAATACATCTAATGTTGTTATTTATCAATTGGAAAATATTGCTTGCATTTTGTTTAAGTTTAATTTCAATACATCTAATGTTGTTATTTATCCCTATCGTCTTATTTGAATGGAGGGATTAAACATATTTCAATACATCTAATGTTGTTATTTATCTTTCACTTATTGGAACACTTGCATATTCTCAAGCTAATTTCAATACATCTAATGTTGTTATTTATCGAGTTAAAATCGTAATACATTTCTGTATAACCATATTTCAATACATCTAATGTTGTTATTTATCTAAACCCTCATGTGTGTTCAAAAATACCTTATTAATTTCAATACATCTAATGTTGTTATTTATCATTCTGCTGTTCTGTCTTGTTTGCAAAATCCATTATTTCAATACATCTAATGTTGTTATTTATCAGGGAATGTTAGATTTGTAAGCATGGAAATTAAAAATTTCAATACATCTAATGTTGTTATTTATCGATTATACTTGCTCCTGAATGATTCAGGACTATTATTTCAATACATCTAATGTTGTTATTTATCATGTGGAGAATTAATACCTTTAGTGCGGTAAACATATTTCAATACATCTAATGTTGTTATTTATCAGACCGCTGACATTCGATGAAGCACGACAGTACAAATTTCAATACATCTAATGTTGTTATTTATCATGAACTATGGGTGGATGCAAGAGATATACAGAGATTTCAATACATCTAATGTTGTTATTTATCACATCGCCAGTAAAGGATATATAGTGGCTCAGTTGTCAAGACAAAAATCTAAGATTTTTATAATGAACTGATAGGGTGGATAAGTGACAAGTCGCAGGGGGAGAATAGCGGAACACTCCCCAGTTTCATATATGCATTAAGCTACATAAGGCAAGAGCATTGCCGGGTAGTAGCATTCAGCCGGTATTTGATAATCAAGTGCAGAATGACGTCGCTCAAAGTTATAAGTGTGGATATATCGTCCAATAGCGGTTCTGGCCTCCTTGATATTGTTATACTGTGTCAGATAGGCTTCCTCATACTTGAAGCTGCGAAACCATCGCTCAATCATGATGTTATCAGCCCATCTGCTCTTACCATCCATGCTCTGACGAATTCCATTTTGTTTTACGAAGTCAATGTATTGTCCGCTTGTAAATTGGCATCCCTGATCGGAATTCAGGATTTGCGGCTTAGCTACTTTGAAAGCTTTTTTCAATGCATTGATAACCATTCTGGTATCAAGTGTATCATCGACTTCCCAACCAACAATGCAGCGGCTGTGCCAGTCGATTACAGCAGTCAGATACAGGAATCCGTGTCTGATTGGAATATAGGTAATGTCAATAGACCATGCCTGATTTGGCGCATCTATGACAGCATTACGAAGAAGGTATGGGCATACTTTTGCTTGCTGCATTCGTTTGGATAGATTCATCTTTGGATAAATAACAAAAATATCCATTTCGTTCATATAGCGGCGTGCCTTGCGGCGACCTACAAGGTATCCACGTGCTTTCAGTTGTGCAGACATTTGTCTTGCTCCCCAAGTAGGATTTTCCGTGTGAAGATGATCCATAATCTCTTTACACGTCAGTTCCTCTTTTGATATGGGATTGCCCTTGTAATAAATGCTTGTGCGGTTGATATCAAGAAGATTTGCACCAATAGAAGCAGGTATTTCTTTAGTCATCAAAAGGTTTTGGACTAAACTTACTCTCGTAGTCAGGTCCACAAAGTTCTTCAGATTTTTTTTTCAGCCAATCAACCTGCATGGTTAACTGGCCAACCTTTTTGGCATACTCCGCTTTCTCCTTGCGTTCTTCGGCGAGCTTGTCTTTAAGATTTTCCTCACGTTTGTCGTCGAATACGGCAGAAGCATTGCCTAAAAATTCTTTTTTCCAGTTGCGGAGAAGATTTGGCTGGATGTTATTTTCGGTTGCCAGGGTATTGAGATCTTTCTCACCCTTAAGTAGCTCGATTACAAGATCTGATTTGAATTTGGCACTAAAGTTTCTTCTTTGTCTGGACATAGAAATGAATCCTTTCTTTCATACTGATTTTAGTATATCAAATTCATTAAAAACTGTCAGAAAAAGTGTCTTAATTTATGAGACCATTATAATATGGATGGAATCATAGCATTTCAATACATCTAATGTTGTTATTTATCATCGTGTAAGTTTATGCGTTAAATCTACTTTAAACTATTTCAATACATCTAATGTTGTTATTTATCTGCAAGTTTTGCAAGTGCTTGCACCTCTGGATTCTCATTTCAATACATCTAATGTTGTTATTTATCTACTTTATCCTCACTACAGATATAGAGTCAATTTTATTTCAATACATCTAATGTTGTTATTTATCACCTTTAGGGCGACTGGTACTTTTGCTTGGTATTCATTTCAATACATCTAATGTTGTTATTTATCGCATGTTAAATCGCATGTTAATTCAGCCGACTTATATTTCAATACATCTAATGTTGTTATTTATCTTTCCAATGAGCGATATCTCCTTACTTTGTCTCACATTTCAATACATCTAATGTTGTTATTTATCTTGTTTTGTGTTTCTTTTTTTGAGTAGCTTACGGGGATTTCAATACATCTAATGTTGTTATTTATCACTATTCGAACTCTGATATTTTAAGGCTAACATTTATTTCAATACATCTAATGTTGTTATTTATCATCCCAACCGGGGCAACGCTTACCGCAAACATCATAAATTTCAATACATCTAATGTTGTTATTTATCACTATCTAGCGCATACCATAAAGCACTAAACGTAATTTCAATACATCTAATGTTGTTATTTATCTTATCTGCCGTTTGCTGAACTGTACTTATCGTTCCATTTCAATACATCTAATGTTGTTATTTATCATCCAATCTACACTCCTTCTCCCACCGAAGACCCATTTCAATACATCTAATGTTGTTATTTATCTTTTATCAGACGCTAAGATTAAGGCGTACTTGAAAGAATTTCAATACATCTAATGTTGTTATTTATCCCTCGCTTTTATAACCTTTTTTTATTTATAATAATACGAATGTCTTTTAAAATCAACATTTTTAAAATTTTTACCAGGCATATTATATTTTCACCAAACTATATTAGAATCACATTTATTCCCCTTAAACACAAGCTTACACTATACTCAACATTTAAGGCCCCTGGTAAAATAATGCACTTTTAAACGTTATACCCCTATTATACTTCATAAATTAGGTACAGATTATATACTATATTATTAAATCTTCACCTGTATCTACGCCCTTGTTACCTAAAACTTCTTCACCGAAAACATTATCATTCATCAACTTTATAATGCAGACAAAGTCTGTTTCTTCATTAATCACTTTCTTAAGTTCTGCTCTTAGCTGAATAAATTTTGAAGGACTCATCTCGCCTCTAAAAACAGACTTTTGAAAGTGAGACAAATACTTTTTACATATCTTAAATACTTTCTGTACTCTCTTCTCGTTCACGTCATAAAAAACAAAGGCATAATTATAATTCAACTTTTTCTTCATCAAAAACCTTCTTTCAAAGAAAACGGTTTAAATGGTTTATCCTCAAGTATTTCTTTAATTAATTTATAGCAGTCTAGTTTCATTGCAGTTCTATAGCTAACTTTTCTCTTAAGTCTGGGATGCAAAAACACACTTTCCAATCTTTTCTCAAATGCTTCAATAAATATTTTCCTTCCGTCCTCATTAAGTAAACAATAATTTACCTTCTTATCAAAATGTTTGATTACCTGAATTTTTCGATTATTCACTAAATCAAATATAGTGCGATATACAACAACTGGTTTAAAAACCTCACTCATATCCAAACTTAAAGAAAATCTTCCCTCTGACGGTTCGTGTAGAAAACTAATTCTTTGATCTAAATGTGTCTGATAAATTGCGGATATTGTTTTTGTATACAACAAAGTATTTCCAAAGGAGATCATTGCATTTATGGGATTATCGGGTGGACGCTTTACTCTTTTGTTCATGATAAAATCTTCTGGCAAAAAATATTGAAAATCGTTATAGAAATGCTGCCATATCTCTCCTTCATAAGCCAATAGTTCCTTTATTCCCGGAGCCTGATTAATTTGGGGCAAAACTACGTTCTTAATCCAATCCACAGTAATTTTAACTTCTGGTTTTCCATGTTTATAATAGTGATATAAAATCTCTGTAATATTTACTCCGATTCCGGAAACAATCGCTTTGGCAACATCCAAACGACTTTCATTAAATTTTTGAACCTGTTTGACCAATAACCTTCCACTAAGATAATGGTCCTTGGGATAAAAAGTGCCACTGTATCCACCATAATAGTTGTAAAAGTGTACAATAATGTGATTCTGTGATAAAAAATCTAATAGCTTTGTATTTACGCTAACTTCGTTAAAACAATATATTTCCTTAGTATTTTCAACAGGTATATATACATTTTTCCCCTCTTTTCTAAAACAAAGCGAATTATCTTTTCTTGTCAGTTCACCCATTGACATAATATATCTTGTACTTCCCATCCTCATCCTCCATTCTACTACAATAGTTTTATGGTTAATATCCCTTGCATCCAGTAAGGAATTATCCATCTTGTTACTTAAGCTGTTAGAATGTATGTAGCAATGGTATATCGGCTCCCTTTCCTG